>OGZF01000848.1_pt1 | contig 23801 bp, 18 predicted proteins | sample 1576771 | NCBI WGS metagenome assembly OGZF01 (sample SAMEA3541536, study PRJEB24748) | human gut metagenome | biome: human gut; feature: human-associated habitat; material: faeces | place: China | collected 2012
GGTTCTGGTAAATCCACTCTGACCAACATGCTGACCGGTATCTACAGCATTGGAAGCGGACAGTTCATTCTGGACGGAAAAGAAATCCATCCGAAGAATCAGGTAGAAGCAAATAATGAAGGTGTATCTATCATCGTACAGGAACTTGGAACTCTGTCAGGGCTTACAGTTGCAGAGAATATTTTCCTTGGACATGAGGATCAGTTCGTACATTTTGGAATTAAAAATACAAATGCTATGAACAAGAAAGCAACAGAGCTTTTAAAGAAATATGGTTTTGACAGAATCAAAGCAGCTGATATGATCGATCATTACAATTTTGAAGACCGTAAGCTGGTTGAGATTGTAAAGGCTACATACTTTGATCCGAAGATTGTTGTTATTGATGAGACAACAACTGCTCTTTCACAGGAAGGACGTGAAGAGCTTTACAAACATATGGAAAGAATCAAAAAGAGTGGAAATACAGTTATTTTCATTTCTCATGACCTTCCGGAAATTCTTGACAAGTCTGATACAATCACAATTCTTCGGGATGGTGTTTACATCGATACCGTTAAGAGTAAAGATGTAACAGAAGATGATCTGAAGAAGCTGATGGTAGGACGTGAAGTAACAGGTGATTATTATCGTGCAGATTATGGTGAAAAAGTATCTGACGAAGTTGTATTATCAGTAAAGAATGTTACTGTTCCTGGATTGATCGAAGATGTAACATTTGATCTTCATAAAGGTGAAATCCTTGGATTCGGTGGACTTTCAGAATCTGGTATGCATGAAATCGGAAAAGCTATTTTCGGTGCATCTTATGACCGTACAGGTAGCGTAACACTGGCAGATGGAACACAGATTAATGATATTCCGACTGCGATCAAACACAGCATTGCGTACACATCAAAAGACCGTGATAATGAATCTGTTGTTCTGAATCAGAGTATCGGAGACAATATCTGCCTCCCATCACTGGATGAACTGGCAGGAAAGTCACATCTTTTAAGTGATAAGAAGCGTAAAGAATTTGCAGACAAATATGCAAAACAGATGTCTGTAAAGATGGTAGATGTAAACCAGTTTGTATCAAATCTTTCAGGTGGTAACAAACAGAAAGTCGTTCTTGCAAGATGGATCGGAAAAGATTCTGACATTGTTGTACTGGACAGCCCGACACGTGGTATTGATATCAAAGTTAAACAGGATATTTACCAGTTAATGAATCAGATGAGAAAGAATGGAAAATCCATTATCATGATTTCGGAAGAGCTGATGGAGCTGATTGGTATGTGCGACCGTATCGTAATTATGAAAGATGGAAAAATCAGTGGTCAGCTGGATAGAGATAAGAACCTTGATGAAAACGGTCTTATTTCTATGATGGTATAAGGAGGCAGCTATGGGAAGTCAAGTAAGTGCAAAAACAAATGATAAAGAGCAGCAGCTGAAAAAGGCATCTAAAATGGCCTTAATTCGTTCGCTCCTGCCAATCGTAGGATTGGTTGTTATTTTCCTGTTATTCAATGTCCTGACAGATTTCCGTATGATGGGAAATATGTCACTGGTACTTTCACAGGTATATGTAACTATGATTGCAGCTATGGGTGTTTTCTTCATTATGACAATGGGAGGTCTGGATTTCTCTCAGGGATCTATCCTCGGTATTTCATCCATCGTTGTATGTATTCTTTCACAGAAAAGCATTCCACTCGCAATTATCGGTGGCATTGCATCTGGTGCGGCAATTGGAGCTCTGAATGGTTACTTCTATGTATTCCGTAAGATTAAATCCTTCATTGTTACAATTTGTACCATGTTCTTATTCCGTGGATTTATCAAATACCTTACAACAAATGCACCTGTTGCAGGTTCTGCAAAACTGATCAACTATGACAGTACAGGACTTAAGGTTGCATGTACGGTAGTTATTTTGATTATTGGATTCATTGCATTCCGTTATACAAAGTTTGGAACTTATCTGAAAGCAATCGGAGCCGGTGAAAAAGCAGCAATGTTCTCTGGTATCCGTACAGATAAGATGAAATTCCTCATCTATGTACTTGCAGGTGCAATTACAGGATTTGCGGCATTTATCAATGTAATCAAAGTCGGATCGGTTACATCTTCAGGTGGTAACCAGCTGGAAACACAGATTCTGATCGCGCTGGTATTAGGTGGTATGCCGATTTCCGGTGGCGCAAAGGTTCGTTTTGAAAATATTGTTGTTGGATCTTTACTGTACATCGTACTGAACAGTGGACTGACAATGATGGGATTCACAACACAGATGATGCAGCTCATTCAGGGTATTGTATTCCTGATCTTCGTGGCAGTATTCGCAGACAGAGAATCTATCCAGGTAATCAAATAATAATTTACATATTGGGGAACTGACAGCTCTCGTTTACGAGAAGAATTTTCCGGATGTATACAGATCGAAAGTCAGGATTTGCAGTCCAAATAAGATTGCGGATCCTGATTTTTGGTCTATGTGGCAGAAATGGAGAGTTTATGCATAAGACAGAACAGGAAGGACTTAAATACCAAAAATTATATAATTGGGCACACACACTGATCACCAGTGGTGTGATTAAAAATATGGATAAATTTCCGTCAGAGACAAGCCTTCAGAAGAAGTTTGGATATTCCAGGCAGACGGTAAGGACTGCATTGCGGCAATTGGAGGAAGAAGGTCTGATTACCCGTGTGAGGGGAAGCGGAACCTATGTTTCTTATGACAGCAGTGGAGTAAATGGAGAAAGACCACAAATAGGTCTTCTTTTGAGCTATTATTCTGATTATCTGTTTCCGCGGGTATACGATGGGATTGAAGCTTCGCTGACAGAAAAAGGATATGGAATTGAGGTTGCGGTAACGAAGAACCGCCTGAATGATGAGGCGATTTATCTGGAAGGTCTGCTCAAAGGAAATGTCAGTGGTCTGATCATTGAAGGATCGAGATCGGCATTTCCAAATCCAAACATTCGTCTTTATAAAGAAATCAAAAGAAGAAATATTCCGACACTGTTTATCCACAATCATTATGAAAATATGCCATTTGACAGTGTAGAAATGTCGGATTCCAGATCAGCTTACGAGTTGACCAGGATTCTGATCGAGAACGGGCACCGAAGGATTGGCGGAATCTTCAAGTATGATGACAGGCAGGGGATTGAGCGGTACAAAGGATTTGTTCAGTGCCTGTCAGATTACGGCGTGAAATTTGATGATGACTGTATTCGTTGGTATTCGACGAAGGATATGGAGGAGAAACTGAGCAAAAAGGGACTGCTTAGGATGTACAGACGGACGAAGGATTGTACGGCGATGATGGTCTACAATGATGAGGTGGCGGATTATTACATGGAGTTCCTGGAAGAGAGAGGGCTGCATGTGCCGGAGGACATTTCGCTGGTATCTTTTGATGATGCAGAGCTTCAGGATTCGAGTACCAGTATCCAGCTGGTGACAGCGGTGCATCCAAAGTATCAGCTCGGACGTATCACAGCAAAACATCTTCTGCGGATGATGGAGGATCCGGAATGGCAGCAGAAAAATTATTCGTACCGGTTTCCTGTAAAGATTAGAGATGGAAATTCAGTGCGGAAAATATAGAAAGAGTGAAAAGCAGGTGACGAAATCCGGAAGGACTGAATGCATTCGGAACCTGTTCAAGCTCGGCAACCATTCCGATCAGTAAGAGTTGTGTGGAGAATGAACTTGGTGTTTCCAACCAGATTTCCAGTATTGCGATCGCATCCTTTGCGGCACTTGCTACGATGGCAGGACTTCCGGCAGGTGTTATGGGCGTTTATATCAGTATCAATACGCTTTGCGATATGGGAGCAACCTGTGTGAATGTTATTGGTGATATGGCAGGCTGTGTGGTATTGCAGGAGAAGATTGATCTGGAGTAGGACGAAAGAAAATAGACGAAAACATAGGCAGCTGGTCTGAAAAGATCAGCTGCCTTTTTACATATTATTCATCTAATAATTTGAATTTCATATACACCGGATCATGATCCGAGTAGCTATATCCGGTATTTACATTTTCATATTCTGTGCATTCAATATTATCGGAAGTAATAAATCCGTCCAGCGTCACCGTGTAGGTCACACCAGGTACATATTCCATATCTGCATTCCGTGCACTGTCCCAGAGAGCATCCTTTTCACTATCAGAAAGATTGTCCAGGCAGAATGAAAAGTGTTCCGGAAGCTCTTCGCGTGGGAATGGATAAGCCCAGGACTCACAATTTTCTGCATCTTTTTCGGATGCCTTAAGGTCATGGTTGAAATCACCACCGCAAAGTACATAATTACCGGCTTCGTATTCCTTTTCCATATCTGCACTCAGCATACGGATCTGTGCTTCGCGAATCGCATCACTGTTGCCGTAAGCAGACATGTGAAGCAGGAAGATAACCAGTTCCTTCCCGTTATCTACAGGGACTCTGGAAATGCTGTAACAGCGGTCAAGGTCAAAGAACTTGCTGAAGCTTGTCGATATCGGAAAGCTTCTTCTCAGAGAATCCGTAACCGGATATTTGGAGAAAAGAGCAAGTCCGGAACGGCTGCGACCATGCGGCTGTGTGAATGGATAAAAAAGGAATGCGGAATCGTAATTCTGTGCAAATACCGTATTGTAACTTGGAATCGTATCCTTTAAAATTGAATATTCATCTACATGGTAGCTTCGTGTAGAGTTCAGATCAACTTCCTGGATCAGTGCGAAATCCGGATCTTTGGAAGCAACCAGTTCTCCGGCACCCTGAATATCAGATTCGACACTCTCCTTACTTTTTGCCCAGGAAGATTTTCCGCCGTCCATAAAGAAGCTGAAGTCCGGTGTGTAGGCTCCGAAACCAACATTGTAGGTCAGAGCGGAATATTCTTTCTCGGTTGTCAGTGTGTCAGCTGCGGCTGTTCCATCGGAAGTTTTCTCGATCTTCAAAGCCTGATTATCCGGAATGCGGTGATAGCTTGCAAAGAGATAGATCAGATATGCAATCAGCGCAACCAGAATGATAAGCAGAAAGATTCCGAGAACTTTTAATATCTTTTTTATGTTCTTTTTCATAATATCCCCTTTTTGTTTGTTAAATTTCAGATAAATCTATGTAAAATATAAGTTTACTATAGCATGTTTAAAAGATTATTTCTATAGAATTGAGAAAAGAAAACAGGTATAGTAAACTATAAAATAAAGCGAAAAATCTCATTGAAGTTCTTATTGCATCTCGTTATAATAGGAAATGGAGAAATGAAATCACAATAATATTGGGGAAATAATATGTGATTAGATCCGAGTATTTATTTAATGTTTGGGAGGTTTACCATGAACGAAAAGAATTACAGCAAAGTACCAGTATTTGAGAACGGACTTGCACAGCCGGTATTTCCACTTACAGATGGAAAGACAGGAGAAAAGTATGATCCGGTAACATCCAGTATCGTAAGATATTGTGTTTATGTGGAAACGGATTACGATGTGGACGGAGATGGAAAAAGAGATCTTGTGAAAGCTGTTGTCCAGGTACCAAGAAGTGCAGTAGAGGGGAATTATAAGGCTGCAACTTTATATGAGGCACGTCCATATGCGGCGGGAGTCCAGGAAGATGGATATCCGCATATGAAAGAAGTGGCAGAAAAAGAATATCATCCGGTTAATTTTGCAGATCTTGACAAAAAAGTGGATGCGCATGTTCCGCAGGGATGTATCAGTGCAATGGATCTTTCTTTAAAAGCAGATCCGGCAGACTGGTATTATCCGGATAAAGGAAATAATAACGTTATGGTTTTTGAAAATATCGACACCTTTGATTATTATCTTGTACGTGGATTTGCAGTTGTTTTAAGTGCAGGATTTGGTTCAAAAGGATCTGACGGATTCAACTATGTTGGTTCAGACTATGAAAGAGACGCTTTCAAAGCAATTGTAGAATGGCTGCATGGAGACCGTATCGGATATGCAGACCGCGAAGGAACAGTTGAGACAAAGGCGGACTGGTCCAATGGAAAGGTTGCCATGACAGGAAGATCTTACGCCGGAACCATGCCGTTTGCAGTGGCAACAACAGGAGTAGAAGGACTGGAGACAATCGTACCGATCGCAGGAATCGCGGACTGGTACAGCCAGCAGAACATGCAGGGCGCACAGCGGTACTGGCCGAAAGAAATGCTGAACAGCTTCCTTGCTTATTTTTGTTCCAGCCGTTACAATGATGAGACATTAACCGAGAAGCAGCGGGATGACATGGGAGCGTTCCATCATGAGATGAGCCTTCAGCAGATCAAGGGTGGATTTGACTATAATCCGGAATTCTGGGGTATGGGAAATTATCGCCTTCATGCAGACCGGATCAAATGCAGTGCGCTTATCGTACAGGGATTGAATGACGAGAACGTGTCTACCAAGCAGTATGAGATGATGTACAAATCTTTCCAGAAGGCAGGAAAGAATGTAAAAGCAATCCTTCATCAGGGTGCACATATCACACCAACTATGCCGAAACGATATGGAATCCTTGTGGATGGTAAATTCTATGATGATATTATCAATGAATGGATTTCTCATTATTTATACGGAGTCGAAAATGGTGCAGAGAACAGGCCGGCAATCCTGGTGCAGATGAACTATGACCAGAGAAAATGGGAGACAGCAGATTCCTGGGAGACAGCATATAAGATGACTCTTACATGCGAAGAACAGGGAACAACTGTAATCGATACAGACTGGGAAGCAGCGGGTGTCAGTGCAGAGAACTTCGATGATGTGATGGGCGTGAGATCAAGCAATATGGCACAGCGTTATGTGACGGATCCATTTAAAGAGGCAGTGACATTACAGGGAACAACTTGCGTAAGATTAAGAGCAGCGTTAAAAGATGGAGATGCAGAAGCAGATTTCAATCCGGTAAACAGTAATGATGCAGATACTCTGACGATGAAGCTTGGAATGCATGAAATGTCAGGACGTATGGATGATGTGAAGCTTACTCTTCTTCTTTGTGACGTGTGCGATGAAGAATTTGACAGCATTCAGTCTGTAGATCCGCAGAGAAATACAATTCCGGTCAATGTGGTAAAAGAAGGCGGAATTATCAGCGGAGGAGAGGTTCCGGCATGGAATGAAGCGGAGTTTGCTACTGTACATAAGAAATACCGTGTGATCACACGGGCATTTGCAGATCTGTGCAATCCGGAAGCAGGATATGAACCGGAGACAGCACAGAACAGTATCGAACTGAAAAAGGGTGAATACCATGATTACCATATTTATCTGAATGCGACAAGATATACGGTAGAGCCTGGACATAGCCTGGCACTGGTCATCACGACAGAAGATCCGATCAACTGTCTGATCCACAAGACCTATTCTGTGGAAATTGAGAATGCATCAGTGACAGCGGAAGTTCCGATGACTGCAGTGGTAGAAAATCGCGTGATGACGAGAAAATAAATTACATAAAAGGATAGTTATATAATTATTTCATGAAGGATCACCATTCCTGGAAACAGGCTTTGGTGGTCCTTTTTTACAGTAATGCAGATGTATCCTATGCTTCAGAAAAAAATTTTAAGATATATCGGGATAATTCTTTTTATTTTTTGGTAAATATTGTAAAATAATTAGAAATGAAAATAACAGGAAACTGCGTAGTAAAAGTCTGGAGGAAAAGACATGAACGCGGAAGAACGAATGACAAAAGAACAATTAGAAGAAGAAATCCGACATTTTCGGAAGATCTTTCAGGAGATCCGTCTTTTCCCGATTGGAAATATATCAGATATCGATGAAGAATGGAGAAAAATCAATGAGCGGCAGAGATGCTATCATTATTGGAAACGGGAAACACCCTGTGATAACTGTGTAGCGATGCGTGCAGCGACCACGAAAGAAGAAAAAGGAAAGCTGGAGATTGTAAATGGCAAGATTTATCAGGTGATCGCACGTTATATAGAAGTAGATGAGAAGCCATATGTACTCGAGCTGATCCGTTGCCTGGATGGTGACTGGTCGATTGGAGAGATCAATCATGAGCGTTTGATAGATATGTTTGTACATTACAATGACAGGTTATACAGAGATGCAGTGACAGATGCATACAACCGGCGGTATTATGAGGATGAGATGAAGAACAAGAAGAAAAATGCCGGGGTTGCACTGATCGATCTAGATGATTTTAAACTGCATAATGATACCTACGGACATCAGGCAGGGGATATGGCACTCTATACGGTTGTAGATATTATCCGGAAAAATATCCGTAAGACGGATAAGCTGATCCGTTTTGGCGGGGATGAATTCCTTCTTGTGATGCCGGAAGTTACGGAAGAAGTTTTTAGCCAGAAACTGCAATTGATACAGGAGCGTATCTATAATGCAAATGTTCCGGGATACCTGAATTTGCGGCTTTCTATCAGTGCCGGTGGCGTGCTGACGGAAGGAGACAGTATTGAGGAAGCCGTGAACAGAGCGGACAAGCTGATGTATCAGGCGAAGGCTACGAAGAATAAAGTGGTTACACAGAAAGATGAAAGAGAGCAGTACGAGAAGCATAACCAGATTAAACAGCGGATCCTGGTTGTCGATGATTCAGAGATGAACCGTGCGATTCTCTGTGAGATGCTGAAAGATGATTTTGAGATCATTGAAGCAACGAACGGACAGGAATGCGTTTCGCTAATAGAACAATACGGGAAAGAGATATCACTGGTACTGCTTGATATCGTGATGCCGATTATGGACGGTTTTGAAATTCTGATGTATATGAACCGGAATCACTGGATTGAAGATGTGCCGGTAATTATGATATCCAGCGAGGAATCTGAGAACTATATCCGGAAAGCGTTCAAGTTTGGAGTATCCGATTACATCAGCAGACCTTTTGACAGCAAGGTTGTATACCAGCGTGTATTTAATACGATCAAGCTGTATGCAAAACAGAGAAGGCTGATTTCCATGGTATCCGATCAGATGCATGAAAAGGAAAAGAACAATCAGATGATGGTAGAAGTTCTAAGCCAGATTATGGAATTTCGTAATGGAGAGAGCGGCCTTCATGTTGTCCACATCAATACATTGACGAGACTTTTTCTGGAAAGACTTGTTGAGAATACGGATGCATATAATTTGACGCCGGATGACTGCTATCTGATTTCAACAGCATCCGCGTTTCATGATATCGGTAAGGTTGGAATTGATGAGTCGATTCTGAATAAGCCTGGAAAGCTGACTAAAGAAGAATTTGAGACTATGAAAGAGCATACGCTGATTGGTGCTTCTATGCTGGATAAGCTGGAGCATTATAAGGATGAGAAGATGATCAAGATCGCGTACCAGATCTGCAGATGGCATCATGAACGTTATGATGGTAAAGGGTATCCGGATGGTCTGACCGGAGAACAGATTCCAATTGCGGCACAGGTTGTATCTGTGGCAGATGTTTATGATGCACTGGTGAGTAAGCGTGTATATAAAGATGCGTATTCACATGAGCAGGCGATGAAGATGATCCTGAACGGAGAGTGCGGAGCGTTCAATCCGCTTTTAATGGAAGTTCTTGTGGAAATCCAGGATAAAATAAAAGAAGAAATGCATTACGAAGTATAAAAAAGAAGAAATGTCCGCCAAGAAAAAACAGTTGTATTTCCCAGAGGAATTGTGTATAATAAATGAAATATTCATTTTATATACCAAAAATAAGAAAATGAAAGATCAATGAAAAAATCTTTCAAACCTGGAGGGCGATAAGGGATGTTATCTACAATTGAGTCGGTGAATAATGTGGTCAATAATTTTATCTGGGGTGTGCCGGCAATGGTTTGTATCGTTGGAGCAACGATGGATCTTGGGCTGATGTGGAATATTGCAGAGACATTTAACGGACTGATTGCAATCCCGAACTTGATTGCAGTCTTCCTGTTATCAGGAGTTGTGGTAAAGCATGTAAAAGAATATTTTGCAGGGGAAGGGAAAGGCGTATAGAAAAATGAAATACCTGGCAGAAAGTGAATTTGCTTTCTGCCAGGTTTTTTTAATTTCCAAAATCAACACCATACACTTGAAAGTGGGCTTCAATTCGGTGTTTGGCTTCCCATAAAATCTGAACAACTTCTTTTTCCCCAGAAATACGGAAAGTTGGTATGGATACACTTAAAGCTGCGATTGGCGCGTTATTGTAATCCAGAGAAACGGCAATGCAGTTCACCATTAAATTAGTTTCTTCATGCTCTAATGCGTGATCGGAAGATTTCAAAACGACCGGGTTATGCCGGATGGGCAGTTGCGACAACAGCAGGTAATGCGGTTGCAGTTCCGGCGGTTGTAGGACTTGCAGATAAGAGCCTGGAAGCATATGTACCACAGGCAACAGCACAGGTTGCAGCATCTGTAGTTATTACAGCAATTCTTGTTCCAATCGTCACAAACTGGTGGGCACATAAATATGGCTGCCCGAAATTCCCTCTGGAAGAGAAGAAAACAGAAGCAGCGAAGTAACAAAATATATTGTAACATATTAATTTAAAGATACCAGGGTCAAAATATCTTTTGACCCCAACATCATTTAAACATGAAAATAGGAGATGAGCAAAATGGCAGTAACAGTTAACGCAGCAATTATTGATGAAAAAGATACCGTCGTTGTAGCAATTGAAAAGATTAATGCAGGAGATGAAATAATCTGGAGAGACAGAAACGGAGATGTACAGAAGATTACAGCAGCTACAGATGTACCAATGTACCATAAAGTAGCAATCAAGGAAATGCCAAAAGGAACGGAAGTAGTAAAATATGGGGAACATATTGGTCTTGCTGCCTGTGATATCCATGTCGGAGAGCATGTACATGTACATAATGTTCAGAATCACAGAGAAAATCTTTAAAATACGGAATATAAGAAGACAGGAGGAAGTTTAAAATGGAAAAAATGACTTTTTGGGGATATAGAAGACCAGATGGAAGAGTTGGAATCAGAAATAAAATTTTAATTTTACCGGCAAGTGTCTGTGCATCAGATACAACAAGAATTATCGCGTCCCAGATAGAATCTGCAGTTACATTCAATAACCAGAATGGATGTTCCCAAGTTCCGTCAGATCAGCAGTTCACGATGGATGTAATGGCAGGATATGCAGCAAACCCGAACGTATATGGAACGGTTGTTGTATCACTTGGATGTGAAAACTGTCAGATGGATCTTGTGTTAGATGCAATTAAAGAGAGAACGAATAAACCAATCCGCCATTTCATTATCCAGGAAAACGGAGGAACGATTTCTACAGTAGAAAAAGCTGTCCGTGCAGCAAAAGAGATGGCACAGGAAGCTTCTCTACTGCAGAAAGAAGAATTTGATTTTTCTGAACTGATCATTGGAACTGAATGTGGTGGTTCTGACCCGACTTCAGGACTTGCTGCAAATGTTCTGATCGGAGAGATGAGTGATCGTATGGTAGAACTTGGAGGCACCTCAATTCTTTCTGAGACAACAGAATTTATTGGTGCAGAACATATTCTGGCAAGACGCGGAAAGACAAAAGAAATCAGTGACAGAATTTACCAGATCGTTCATGACTATGAGCATGCAATCAAGTTAGTAGGACATGATATCCGTGAAGGAAATCCTTCTCCGGGAAACAAAGAAGGAGGACTTACAACACTGGAAGAAAAATCATTGGGATGTATCCATAAAGGCGGTCATTCAGAAGTAACAGCAGTATATGACTATGCAAAACAGGTAGAACCAAAACAGGGACTTGTTATTATGGACACTCCGGGAAATGACCCGTCATCAGTAGCGGCAATGGTAGCCGGTGGATGTCAGATTGTTGTATTTTCTACCGGACGTGGTACACCGACAGGAAATCCGCTTGCGCCGGTAATTAAGATCACCGGTAATAAAGTTACTTTTGCAAATATGTCTGATAATATTGATATCGATGCAAGCCCGTATATTTATGGAACAAAGACAATGACAGAACTTGGCGATGAGCTGATGACAGAAATTAAGGAAGTTGCTGATGGCAAGCTGACAAAAGCAGAAGCTCTTGGATATACCGAGATGGCAATAGCAAGAGTTTGTAACTATATGTAAAAATGGGGTGGAAAAATTGCGTTATACCAGAGTAAAAGATAAAAATGGAGAAATTCATCTGGCAGCTTTTGAGAAGGAAGATAAAGTGTTCTTTTTAGATGAATTATTCCCGGAATTAAAAGGGAAATCTTTGATAGATTTTGTTCATATGGTAAATGGCGATCCGCAAAAAGCAGCACAGATGATCTGTGCTGCAGATGGATTGGTACATAGAATAGAAGAACAGGAAATGCTTACACCGATTGAACGCCCGGTTCATGATATTCTTTGCGTTGGAGTAAATTATACAGATCATCTGGAAGAGACAAAGGAACATTTGGCAGGAGCTGTGTCGGATGAAGTATCCGGTACCGTGTATTTTGCAAAAAGAACAAACCGTATTCTTGGGGCAAATGAAGAGATCCAGGGACGGTTTGATATCGATGAAAAAGTGGATTATGAAACAGAATTAGCGGTCATTATAGGAAAAGAAGGAAAAGGAATCACGGAAGAAAGAGCAGAAGAATATGTATTTGGATATTCCGTATTTAATGATCTTTCTTCAAGAGATCTTCAGACTAGACATGGACAGTGGCTGATGGGGAAAAGTCTGGATAATTATACGATCATGGGACCTGTGATCGTAGACCGTACAGAGCTTCCGATGCCGTTAGAACTGGATATTAAGAGTTATGTGAATGGTGAACTCAGACAGAATTCAAATACAAAATATCTGATTAAAAAAATTCCGGGGCTGATTGCAGAATTGTCCAAAGGAATTACTCTGGAGGCTGGTGACATTATTGCAACCGGTACACCAGCAGGTGTTGGAATGGGATTTACGCCACCAAGGTTTCTAAAGAAAGGTGATAAAGTTACATGTGAGATAGACAGGATTGGTCAGCTGACGAATTATATTGTCTGATTTTTACAAGAAAGTGAATTGGGATAAAGATAGGAAGAGAGGTAGAAAATATGTGTAAAATCGTTACACCAGTTGTTACAGTTTTTGATGAAAATGAAAAACCGGATTATGAAGGGAATAAAAAGGTAATTGATTTCCTGATTGAAGGAGGCGTTGATGGAATTCTTGTGTTGGGATCGTCCGGTGAATTTACAGGACTTACAAAACAGGAGAAACATGATTTCTTCAAATTCTATGCAGATTATACTGCAGGGCGCACAAAGCTTTATGCTGGAACCGGAAGCCTTAATTTTGAAGATACTGTGGCGTTGTCAAATGAAGTGAATGAAATGGGCTATGAAGGAGCAATGGTTATCGGACCATGCTATTATGCACTGGATCAGGAAAAGATTTTTGTATATTATGATACGCTTGCAAAAGCGGTAAAAGGAAATCTTTATATCTACAATTTCCCGGCAAGAAGTGGACATTCCATCGCTCCGGAAACCTTGAAAAAGCTGGTGGAAAATAATGCTAACATTAAAGGCTTAAAGGACTCCGTATCAGAACCAAATCATACAAATGAACTGATGCTGGCAGTAGAAGGACATGAGTTTGAGATGTTCTCAGGATTTGATGATCAGTTCCTTTATAATCTTACATCCGGAGGAGTAGGATGTATCGGGGCACTTTCCAATATTGTTCCTGAGATCTGGAGTGATCTTGTAAAATCAACAAAGGAAAAAGACTTTGACAGAGTTATGGCATTATCGAAATTGACGCATGCGCTTATGCCACTTTATGATCTGGATTCAAATTTCTCATTGTTGTTTAAAAAATTGATGCAGCACAGAGGTGTAGAAATTGAAGACCGTGCAATCTTCCCGTACAATCAGATGGAAGAAGGAGTGTATAAAAAAGCAGAGATTTTATTAGATAAAGTTATAAAGAAATATCAGAAATTAAAATAATAATGTGTAGTAAGAGCAGACATTGCCTTCCCACCGCAAGGAATGTCTGCTCTTTTGCATATTTATATATGAAATGAATACTTACCAGGATTCAGGTAATATAAGGTCCTCTTTACGCATTGCAAGAGAAGCACCTGGAACGGAAAAGTCCGGCATACCATTTTCATCCCAGAAAACTTTGCCGATATAAGCATTTCTTCCGGCATCATAAAGTGGCTGATAGTCTCCTTCACCAAGATAACGTTCTTCCTGGCGTGCATGATAGACCATCAGATCTTCTGTGTCATCGGTAGAACGGGTGAAGCTGTTATGTCCAGGCCCGAAGAAGCCGGTGGCGCGACTGCTCTGGAATACCGGGTAAGGGAGCTTTGTCCAGGAAGAAGAGTCCAGAAGATCAGAATCTTCGCTGGCATATAAAAGTCCCATATTGTAAAGAGCATCTGTGCCACTTGCTGAAAAGGTAAGGAAGATCCGCCCGTCATGCTTTATAACAGCGGGACCTTCATTTACAGCGAATCCGTGGAGCTCCCAGTTATACTCCGGATGTGTCAGAAGAACAGATGGAGTACAGATTGTCCATGGATTGGATAATTTGGCAATAAAGATATCGGAAATATTGTTTGTCTTTTGTGCCCATACAAAGTAATCTGTATCGTTGTGATGGAAAAAAGTGTGATCCAGCGAAAAGTCTGTAAAAGCAATATCATTTTCTACAGTTGTCTGGATCGGCCCTTTGCTGATCCATGGATCAGTCATCGGGTCATCACCGGTACAGGCAAGGCAGTGTGGACGGATCCGCCATGAAGAGTGGTCAGATACAGTCGTGGTATAATATACATACCAGCCACCCTGAATATAATGGATCTCAGGAGCCCAGATGTGAGGACTTACACGATCAGGACCGATAGGTTTTCTTTCGTAGATTATTTTTTCTGTGTAGCGCCCGGAATTGTCAGTCAGATCTTCGAGCGTGTCTGCGCTGCGCAGGATGATGTAAAGATACTGATAAGTACCATTCAAATTATGGCCTGCGTCGGTATGAGAGCCGAGAAAATAGTATTTTCCATCCGTGTGCTTGTAGATATAAGGGTCTGCACGGTGGCTGATGATCGGTGCTGCATAGTCGTTGTCCTGAATATGTCCAATACCATCTTCGCTGCGGATGATTCTGCGCAGTTCCTTCATTCTATTGGTATAAGTTACCTGTACGGTTGCGGAAGAATCGTCCATTTTGGAGACAGATTGTATACATACTGGCTCTGGCTTCCCATATTTATTTTGTAAAGAAAAGAGACCGGAGACAGCAATTTTTTCGCCGTTTGGATCTTGATTGGCTAATGCGTCGGATACAGGAAGTTCTTCGCACGGAAGGATGATTGAAAATCCGCCGTTAAGGGCGTACCAGTCTTTGCGGTTGTAGCTGTATTCGAGATAATAATGATTTTCTTCAGGGATCTCCCATGAGACATTCACGGATCGTATATAAGCAGAATCCTGCTGATCGTGATAGAATTTATCTGCCATAGGAAGTGTAATTGATTGTTTCATAAATCCTCCTTTGGCATTGCATTTATAAGAAAACAAGGATTTTTATTAATTTTAGCATAGAATTAACTGATTGACAAGGCGGAAATGGATAGTCTAAGATAGAGAATAAGAAGAAAAATAAATGGGAAGAATGACCGGAAGAATAAAAAAGGGAGAAAAGGAAGCAAAGAGATGGTTACGATCAAGGAGATTGCAAAGGAATGCAATGTTTCTGTAGCAACAGTATCAAATATTTTAAATCACAAACCTGGCGCAAGTGATGAAACCAGGAAGATCGTGATGGATAAGATAAAAGAGCTGAACTATAAGCCAAATACTGTGGCGAGAAATCTGAAGACAAAGAATACCAGAACAATCGGGGTTATTGTTGAAGATATGACGATCTTCAGTATCCCGGATATTGTAGATGGTATTACAGAGCATTGCGAGGAGAACAGTTATCAGATTCTACTGATCAATCTGAGACTGTTCAAGAAATACAATGATTTTTACTATCACAGAGATGATTATTATGGACGTGTCGGTGAGGAGATTGACAAGCTGATCGCAAGACAGGTAGAGGGGATTATTTATGTTACGGCACATGAGAGAATTATGCGCTGTATTCCGGAGAATTTGCCGATACCAGTCGTTATGGCATATGGATATACAGCGAATAAAGACATTCCGTCAGTGGTAGTGAATGACGAAGATGGAGCGCATCAGATCGTGGATTATCTGATTGCAAACGGACACAGGCGTATCGGAATTATTACTGGTAAGCCGGACAGTATCCATATGCAGGAACGACTTCTTGGTATGCAGAGAGCTCTTTTTGAAAATCAGATATTATATAATCCTCAGGCAGTATATTATGGAGATTGGACAAGAAAAAGTGGATATGAGGGAACGAAGCAGCTTCTGAAACAGGGGATAACAGCAATCTGTTGTATGAATGACCTGATGGCGGGTGGAGTATATGACTGTCTGGAAGAGAACGGAATACTTCCGGGGAAGGATATTGCAGTAACCGGTTATGATAACCGTGAATTATCCGGATATTATAAACCACCACTTACCACCATTTCCCTGCCTCTGCATGATATTGGTTATACGGCTAGTGAGGTGATCATGCGTATGGTAGAAGGAAAAAGATTAAAAGAGCCGGAAGGAATATACCGTGTTGGATGTCATATGTTAGAGCGGAGCTCAGTCGAAAATATTACAGAAAATTCATGAATTTACACTAAAAATAACAGAAATCAGAAAAAAATAAGCGCTTATAGAAGAGAAAAAAGCTCTGTAAGTGCTTATTTTATTGTGTGATTGTGCAAAATACACAAAATTAAACGTTTAAGTTCTACTTGCATTTATAATAAAAGTGCGTATATAATTAAAACAAGCAAGAAACAGGTAAATAAAATAAAAATATGAGCCTGAAAAACAAAAACAGCATTGCATATTTAAGAAAAACGGGAAAATTGTAAAAAAGAATATTAAACGATTAAGCATATATAGATCGTATTTAATATTCCGAGGAAAAATTATGGATGACAAGAAACTAAAAACGGTACCGCTGAATAAGATTAAGATCTCGGATCAGTTCTGGAACAGATATACCCATCTTGTGAAAGATGTTCTGATTCCATATCAGTGGGATATCTTAAATGACAAGCTTCCGGATGTGGAAACCAGTCATTGCATTGAAAACTTCAGGATTGCGGCAGGAGAAGCGGAAGGCGATTTTGAAGGAGCAGTATTCCAGGATACAGATGTAGCGAAGTGGCTGGAAGCTGTAGCATATTCTCTGGCAGTAGAGCCGGATGAACATTTATCTTACCTTGCTGATAAAACAATTAACCTTATCGGTCGTGCCCAGTGCGAAGATGGTTATCTGAATACATATTTTACGATCAAAGATCCGTCAAAGCGTTGGACGAACTTGAAAGAGGGACATGAGTTATATACAGCAGGGCACATGACAGAAGCAGCGGTTGCATATTATAAAGCAACCGGAAAGACGGAATTTCTGGATATTATGAAAAAGTTTGCAGATCTGATCTGCAGGACATTTGGACCGGAAGAAGGTCAGAATCACGGGTATCCGGGACATCAGGAGATCGAGCTTGCATTGATCCGTCTGTATCATGTTACCGGGAATAAGAAATATCTGGAGACAGCAAAATACTTCATCGACCGCAGAGGTGTAGGTGAAAATTATTTCTTAGAAGAGGAAAAGAAACCGGAATATAAACAGATCTTTCCGGAGTTTGCCGGATATGATCCGAGATATTCACAGTCCCATCAGCCGGTAAGAGAACAGAAGACGGCAGAGGGACATGCAGTAAGGGCTGTGTATATGTATTGTGCAATGGCAGATCTGGCATATGAGTATCAGGATGAAGAGCTGATGGAAGCGTGTAAGACATTGTGGGAAGATATGACAAAACGCCAGATGTACATCACAGGAAGTATCGGGGCATCCGGACTTCTGGAACGGTTTACAACGGATTATGATCTTCCAAATAACAGTAACTACTCAGAAACATGTGCATCGATTGGACTTGCACTCTTCGGAAGAAGAATGGCACAGATCACAAAAGATGCGTCTTACATGGATGTTGTAGAAAGAGCACTTTACAATACTCTGTTGTCGGGAATTGCGCAGGATGGAAAGAGCTTCTTCTATGTAAATCCACTGGAAGTATGGCCGGATAACTGTATTGAACGTACTTCTAAGGAACATATAAAACCGGTCAGACAGAAATGGTTTGGAGTAGCATGTTGTCCACCGAACATTGCGAGAACACTGGCATCTATGGGACAATACATCTATTTTACAGATAAGAACACAGTATATGTAAACTTATATATTTCCAATGAAGCACAGATCGATCTGGATGAAGGAACAACAAAGATTCAGATAGAAAGCGACCTGACCAATACCGGTCACATCGTATTAAAGGTCACACCGGATGAAGGAAGCACAAATAATCTGGCGATCAGAATTCCGGATTATGTGAAAGCGTACACCATCCGGAAAGACGGGGCACTTTTAGAGCATCAGGATATCTGTCAGGCATATCTTACGATCGGTGGAATCAGCAAACAGACCGAGATCGTAATTGATTTTGAAGTACCTGCAAGATTTGTGAGAGCAAATCCGAATGTCAGAGAAGATGTGGGAAAAACTGCACTGGTGAAAGGACCTCTGGTGTACTGTCTTGAAGAAACAGACAATGGAGAGAATCTTCCGGCTATCTTCGTGGATACGAAACAGGAAGTCAGAGAAATGTTTGAACCGGAACTTCTTGGAGGCGTGACAACACTTCGGTTTAAGGGAAAGAAACTGAACGTGGATACGTGGAAAGACGGAGCGTTATATGATAGCCGGGAAATGGCATTCGAGGAAGTAAATCTGAAAGCAGTTCCATATCATTGCTGGGACAACCGCAAGACGGGTGAGATGCTGGTATGGATGAAAGAGATGTTTTAATTAAAGAATCTATCAGGGGACATACAACCCTGTGGAGAAATAAATACCCAAAAGGAGGAAGAAATATGAAAAAGAAATTAGTGTCAGTGATTCTTTGTGCAGCTATGACAGCAACAATGTTGCTCGGCTGTAGCGCAGGAAGCGAAAAGAGCGACTCCGACAGCAAAGCAAAAGGGGAATCAGGCGGAACAAAAGAGATGGAAGTTGATGGAGATGCAACCACTCTTAATGTATGGACATTCATCGAGTTACACCAGGAATTCTACACCAACATGGCAGAGAAGTGGAATGAGGCACATCCGGATAAGAAGGTTAAATTAGTACTTTCTAATATGCAGTATGATGATATGCACAACAAATTATCTCTTGCACTGGAATCCGGAAAAGGTGCTCCGGATGTAGTTGATATTGAGCTTGGAAAATTCCCGGCATTTACAAGTGGTGAAATCGGACTTATGGATCTGACAGATGCGATCGAACCATATAAAGATAATGTAGTAGAATCCCGTCTTGACATCTATGGAAAAGATGGAAAATATTATGGCTTCCCAACACACGTTGGTACAACCGTTGCATTCTACAACGATGATCTGTTAAAAGAAGCAGGAATTGATTACACAACGATCAAGACATGGGATGACTTTAAAGAAGCTGGTGTTAAATACCATGAAGCTACAGGTAAAGAATTTGCCTGCGCTGAAACAACAGCTCAGTGGATGATCAACCTGATGTTAGCTCAGAAAGGTACAGATTACCTTGACAAAGATGGAAAACTTGATCTTACAAACGATAAAGTAGTAGAAGTACTTCAGTATATCAAAGATATGCAGGAAGCAGGCGCACTTGCAACCGTAGCTGGTGGACAGCCGGATAACGAAGAAGCTTATCCGGAATACAACAGTGGCAACTTTGCAGTACAGATTATGCCTTTCTGGCAGACATCAAGATTCACAAACTATATGTCTGACCTTGATGGCAAGATCGCTATTGCAGCACCTCCGGTATTTGGTGACAACGATGCAGTTAAGACAATCGGTGGTGGCGGAACCGGTACAGCAGTTGTTAAATCTTCTGAAAACGCAGAACTTGCAGCAGAAGTATTCGCTTACATCAAACTGTCTGAAGACGCTAACAAAGAAGTTTGGAATGTATTAGGATTTGACCCTGTTAATACAGCAGTATGGACAGATACAGATCTTACTCAGAATCCGGACAACCAGTTTGTAAAATACTTCAAGACAAAACCGTTTGATACATTATTAGAGCTCCAGGATGGCATTGGCTCACTTGCTTCTTGCACAAGCGAAAAATATCCATCTATCAATAACGAGTTCTGCACAACAACACTGAATAACATTTTTGAAGAAGGAATGGATGTTAAAGAGGCATTGGAACAGTCTCAGGAAACTCTTGAAAATGAATTTGGTGGCAAATAAAAAAGTTACAATTAAGTAACTGGTAATGTAATATTCAGGGGTTGCGTGCAAAAGCTGCCGCAGCCCTTTCTATAATTTAAGAAGGAGGATACATAAACCATGAAGAAACTGTTCTATTCTCAGAAATTAGCTCCTTATGTGTTCATCCTTCCTTTTGTCCTTACTGTTATATTTTTCTGGGCAGTTCCAATCGCGAACGGAGTCCTTTTAAGTTTTCAGGATGTATTACAGGATAAATGGGTTGGATTGGATAATTATAAGAGACTTCTGTCCGACAAGATATTTTTAAAAGCTCTGGCTAACAGTACTCGATACATGATCGGAACACTGGTGCTGCTGATTCCGTTTCCGATGTTTTTCGCAACGCTGCTGAACAGTAAGCTGATGAAGAAACCAGGATTTTTTAAATCAATCTATTTTCTTCCGGCTTTGACATCAGTTGTAGTTGCAGGTACAATCTTCCGTCTGATGTTTGGTGAGATGGAGACTTCTCTTGCCAACCAGGTGATCGGAATGTTCGGACTTGGACCGATCAAATGGTTAAAGAATGATCTGACTGGTTATTTTGCACTGTTACTTCTGGCATGCTGGAGATGGACAGGTGTTAACATCCTGTACTTCCTTGCCGGATTACAGAGCATTTCAACAGACCTTTATGAGGCAGCTTCTATTGATGGAGCAAATAAATGGCAGCAATTTACAAGAATTTCCCTTCCACTTCTGAAGCCAACCACCGTATACGTGCTGACGATCAGTATCTACGCAGGTCTTGCCATGTTTAATGAAAGTTACATGTTATGGAAAGGTAATAACTCGCCACAGAATATCGGGCTTACGATCGTTGGATATCTGTACAGGCAGGGAATTGAAAAACGTGCAATGGGTTATGCCTGCGCGGTAGGGCTTGTACTTCTGGTTATTGTTATGATCGTCAATATGATACAGTTGGCGGCAACAGGAACATTTAAGAAGGAGGAGAGATAGTATGGGTGAAAAGAGAAAAAAGAAAGACCGGCTTTGCACAGTATTGATGCTCATTTTCTTCTCAATCCTGGCTATTCTGATTATTCTTCCGATTTATACGATCTTTCTTGCCAGCTTCAAGCCGGGCGGAGATCTTCTGCAGTATGGTCTGAACCTCGGAATTGACTGGAAACGTATGAGCCTGGATAACTACGTGCTTCTGTTTACAGGACAGCATAACTACTGGAGATGGTTCTTTAACAGTATCTTTCTTACTGTAATTACCGTAGTAGCCACACTTCTGGTAAGTGCATTTGTAGGATATGGATTTGCGGCTTATGAATTCAAAGGGAAGAATGCAATGTTTGTTGTCGTTCTTCTGATCTTATCTGTTCCGCTGGAAGTCATCATGCTTCCTCTGTATAAGCAGATGACTAACTGGGGACTGATGGACAGCTATATTGCGATCATATTACCATTTGTTGCACATGCATCCACAATCTTTTTCTTCAGACAGTATCTTCTTGGACTTCCAAAATCACTTATGGAAGCCGGACGAATTGACGGAGCGACGGAGTATGGTATCTTTTTTAGACTGATCATGCCGATTATGAAACCTGCATTTGCGGCCATGGCGATCTTAAATGGTATGAACGCATGGAACAATTACCTGTGGCCATTACTGGTAATCCGTTCTTCAGAAAAATATACACTGACACTTGGACTTAACACCTTGATCAACCCATATGGAGATAATTATAGTCTTCTGGTTGTAGGTTCATTCTTCTCGATCATTCCGATTTTTATACTGTTTGTATGCTTCCAGCAGTATTTTATTGAAGGTATGACAGCAGGTGCAGTAAAAGAATAATTGTTGTAAAATAAGAAGGTAAGATAGAATAGGAGGCTGAAAATGAGTAAGACAGCGAAGATGATCATTGATAAAGATTTCCGGATTTCCAAGGTAGATGAGAGAATTTATGGTTCTTTCATTGAACACCTCGGACGTGCCGTATACGATGGCTTATATCAGCCGGGCAATCCGTTGTCGGATGATGATGGATTCCGTAAAGATGTCATTGATCTGGTAAAGGAACTGAATGTGCCGATCATCCGTTATCCGGGTGGAAACTTTGTATCAAACTTTTTCTGGGAAGACAGCGTAGGACCGGTGGAGGAGCGTCCGGCACGCCTGGAACTTGCATGGAGAAGTCTGGAAGAAAATAAGATCGGATTAAATGAATTTGCAAAATGGACGGATAAAGTAAATTCCAACATGATGATGGCAGTAAATCTTGGTACAAGAGGAATTGCAGATGCATGCAATCTTCTGGAATACTGCAACCATCCTGGTGGAACGAAATACAGTGATCTTCGTATCAAACATGGAGTGAAAGATCCACATAACATTAAGGTATGGTGCCTGGGAAATGAGATGGACGGACCGTGGCAGCTCGGACACAAGACCATGGAAGAATACGGACGTCTTGCAGAAGAGACCGCAAAGGCAATGAAACTGATCGATCCATCCATTGAACTGGTATCCTGTGGAAGCTCAGCTCTTGATATGCCGACATTCCCGAAGTGGGAATCTACCACTCTGGAGAATACATATGATTATGTAGACTATGTATCTATGCATCAATATTATGGAAATCGTGATGATGATACCGCAGATTTCCTTGCATGCTCTGATGATATGGATGAATTTATCCGTACAGTCATTGCAACCTGCGATTATGTAAGAGCGAAAAAACGTGGAAAGAAAAATATCAATATCAGTTTTGATGAGTGGAATGTATGGTTCCATTCAAATGCGGCAGATGATGATATCACACAGAACCATCCATGGCAGGTAGCACCTCCGATGCTGGAAGATATTTATACATTTGAAGATGCACTGTTAGTCGGTCTGATGCTGATCACATTGCTGAAACATGCAGACAGAGTAAAAATTGCATGTATGGCACAGCTGGTCAATGTAATTGCGCCGATCATGACAGATCAGGGAGGCGGAGCAGCCTGGAAACAGACAATTTTTTATCCGTTCCTTCATGCATCCAGATATGGACGTGGTGTTGCATTAATGCCGCTTGTTCAGACAGCTAAGCACGATACAGCAAAACATGAAAATGTTACTGACGTAGAAAGCGTTGCAGTGTATAATGAAGAAAAAGAAGAACTTACAATTTTCGCTGTTAACCGTACACTGGATGAAGATATTGAACTGACAACAGATTTAAGAGGTATGGAAGGCTTCCATCTGACAGAGCATATTGTAATGGAAGAATCCAATCTGAAACTGGTGAACAGTTCTTATGAACAAAAAGTAGTACCAAAGACAGTAAACCGTTCAAAGATGGACGGCGGAATTATGACAACTCTTCTTGGAAAAGCATCATGGAATGTAATCAGATTAAGTAAGTAGAGGCGG
>OGZF01000850.1_pt1 | contig 23786 bp, 20 predicted proteins | sample 1576771 | NCBI WGS metagenome assembly OGZF01 (sample SAMEA3541536, study PRJEB24748) | human gut metagenome | biome: human gut; feature: human-associated habitat; material: faeces | place: China | collected 2012
GCAATCCCTTATTTAGTTTTTTTTGAGGTGGCCGTTGTAACGCAACCTTAGGAGGGGGACGCTCTATCCAACTGAGCTACCGAGACACAGACCGATGCACACAAGGTGCACTGCCTATCTATAATACCGCATCGTGCGCATAAAATCAAGTTGAACCGACGAGGAAAATGGTGTATGCTATAAGGGAGAAAACGAAAGCGGCAGTGCAGGTGTGTGCTGCCTGCGGAGGAACGTATGAAAAAGCCATTCAAGAACCCATTCCGGCATCATCGTGCAAAGAACCGGAACAAACCGCGGGGGTACAGCCCTACCCAGATCATCTGCGTCAGTTTTGTGATCGTGATCGCACTGGGTACGCTGCTGTTGTCACTGCCCATTGCCAGCCGCTACGGGCGGATGCGGGTGATCGACGCCATGTTCACGGCCACCAGCGCCACCTGCGTGACCGGTCTGGTCGTGCGGGACACCTGGACCCAGTTCACGGTGTTCGGGCAGGCGGTGATCCTGGTCCTGATCCAGGTGGGAGGCTTGGGTCTGGTGACCCTGACCAGCTTTTTTGCGCTGGCCATGCGGCGGCGCATGGGCTTCCGGGACCTGCGAGTGCTGGGCGAGAGCGTGTCGGCTGATGGCTACGCGCAGGCCAAGGACGTGCTGCGCATCGTGGTGGGGCTGGCGGCCTGCTTTGAAGGGGCAGGCATCCTGCTGCTGATGCTGGCCTTTGTGCCCCAATTTGGGCTCCAGGGCATCTGGATCAGCATCTTTACCGCCATTTCGGCCTTCTGCAATGCAGGCTTTGACCTGTTTGGTCAGTTTGGGGCCTATTCCTCCCTGGTGCCCTATGTCCACAACTACTATGTCCAGGCCGTGGTCATGTTTATGATCATTGCAGGCGGCCTGGGCTTTATGGTGTGGGTGGAGCTGATCCAGTACCCCAAAAAGCGCAAGTTGTCCCTCCATGCTCGGGTGGTGCTGATCTTTTCGGTGCTGCTGTGGGTAGGGGGTGCAGCCCTCATCGGTCTGCTGGAGTGGAACAACCCCGCCAGCATGGGCGGCCTCAGCGTGTCGGACAAGATCATGGCGTCGCTGTTCCAGTCAGTGTCCACCCGCACGGCTGGCATGAACACCATTGATCTGGCGGCCTGCGGGCCCATCACCAAGCTGCTGATGAGCGTGCTGCAGTTCATTGGTGCGGCACCCGGTTCCACGGGCGGCGGCGTGAAGGTGACCACCTTTGCGGTGCTGTTCCTGACCATCCGCAGCGTGGCGCAGGGCCGGGATGACTGCGTGATCGCCGACCACCATATTGAGTCCAAAACGGTGTATCGTGCCCTGACCATCATCGTCATCGGCGCACTGGCTGCCTTTGGCTCGGCTGTGGTGGTGTACTACAACACCTCGGATGCGGTGTCGGTCATTGACGCCATCTTCGAGTCCTGCTCTGCCTTTGGCACCGTGGGCCTGTCGGTAGGGGTCACCGGGCGGCTGAACAACGCCGCAAAGGTCCTGTATATGCTGGTGATGTTCACAGGCCGTGTGGGCCCGGTGTCGCTGGCCATGAGCCTTACAGCCCGGCCCGACGACAACAAGCGCAAGATCATGCCCGTGGGTCATATCAACGTAGGCTGAGTTTGTTTTAGGGAGAGCAGAGAGATGTATTCTGTTACACAAAGAGCAAACAGTGTTAAGCAACCGTATGGCGGATATCTTCGCCCATCAAGATTTCAAAAAATTGAACTAGAGTGTTCCCAGATACTAAATGAGGAAGAAAATATCCATCCGACAGTTATAGGAATCGTAGTGGATTATTTAACGCGCTTTATGATGGGAAAATCTATTCCGGAAGCCTTTGCAATTTCGTTTCAAGGAGCGAGGATTGCGGAAATACTAGGATTTAAAGGATATATTGAGGAATCAATTAGACTTGGAAAAGATATAAAGGGACTTGATGACGAATCGATTATGAGTGCTTGCAAGCTGGCAACATTTGACATGTGGCGAAGAAATCCGTTTGCAGCTATGGTGGCAACAAGTTATAAAGAAACGAATCCAGATATAGACACGATTGAAAACATCCGAATAATGGTGGAGAGAAGTATTAAAATGTGGAGCGAGTATGGCCCTATAGTTGCGGATGGATTCACATTTGAACCCACAGGATATACGGAAACAGTAAGCTCTGGCGACGGGGATTATTTGACGGAGGATACGTTGTGGGATTTTAAAGTGAGTAAGAATCGTGTAACAAGTAAACAGACGCTGCAATTGCTGATGTACTGGATTATGGGAAGGCATTCCGGAAAACCAGAGTTTCAGTCAATAAAGAAACTTGGAATCTATAATCCTCGGTTAAATATCGTGTATCTGTATAAAACAGAAAGAATCTTTGATTACACAATTAAAGAAGTTGAGAAGGATATTATAGGGTATCCTGAATGAATCATCAGCAAAGAGACATTAAATGTAAGATTCGGTTGTGGGCGCATTTTGAGATCTCAACACCATTTCGCCTGTTAGTGGTGTTCGAGAGGAGTAAAACAAAAAACATAAAAAACATAAAAACCGGGTGCCATCCTGACGGATGACACCCTGTTTTTGTATATTAAAGAATGTAAATTACTCTGCGTACAGGCCGATGATGTTCAGCACGATCTGGGTGCAGCGGTCCATGCGCTCCACGGTGGTGCACTCGCACACGCCATGGAAGTTGAAGCCGCCGGTGCCCAGGTTGGGGCAGGGCAGGCCCATCCAGCTCAGGGTCGCGCCGTCGGTGCCGCCGCGCACGGGCACTTCTTCCGGTTCCAGCCCGGCCATACGGATGGCCTTGCGGGCGGTCTCTACCAGATGGAAATGCGGCTTGATCTTTTCCAGCATGTTGCGGTAGCTGTCCTTGATCTCCACTTCCACGGTGCCGTCACCGTACTTGCCGTTCAGATACGCGGCAATGTCCAACAGGTTGTCCTTCTTGAACTGCAGCTTGGCTGCGTCGTGGTCGCGCAGGATGTAGCCCAGCTTGGCCTCGGTCACGTCGCCGTACATCTGGCACAGGTGGTAGAAGCCCTGGCGGCCCTCGGTGGTCTCCGGGCGTGCCATGACCGGCAGAGCGCCGTGGAACTCCATGGCCACGTTGGAAGCGTTGATCATGGTGTCCTTGGCGGAGCCGGGATGCACGGAGAAGCCATGGATGGTCACGGTGGCAGCAGCGGCGTTGAAGTTCTCGTATTCCACGGAACCGGCATCGCCGCCGTCCACAGTATAGGCAAAGTCGGCACCAAAGCCGGGAATGTCAAACAGGCTGGCACCCTCGCCGATCTCCTCGTCGGGGGTAAAGCCGATGCACAGCTTGCCGTGGGGCAAGCCCTTTTCCAGCACGGTCTCCACGGCGGTCATGATCTCGGCCACACCGGCCTTGTCATCGGCGCCCAGCAGGGTGGTGCCGTCGGTGGTGATCAGGGTCTCGCCCTTCATAGAGGCCAGGAAGGGGAAAGCGGAAACCTTCATCACCATACCGGTGGCGGGCAGGGTCACGTCGCTGCCGTCGTAGTTCTCGTGCAGGATGGGGTTCACGTTCTCACCGCTGGCATCGGGGGCGGTGTCCATGTGGGCGATGAGGCCCAGTGCGGGCTTGTCCTCGCAGCCGGGAGTGGCGGGCAGGCTGCCGTAGACGTAGCAGTGCTCATCCACACGGGCATCCTCCACGCCCAGAGCCTTGAGCTCCTCCACCAGCTGGTGGGCCAGGTCAAATTCCCGGGCGGCGGACGGGTGCGTACCGGATTCGGGATCCGAGGTGGTGTACACCCGGACATAATTCAGAAGTCGTTCATAAGCGCGCATAAGAGGCACACTCCTTTATCAAAATCAACGGCTGCCAAAAGGGCATCCACCTATTATCATACCTTTTTTTCTCCTTTTTTACAACCGTTTTGGGGCCACTGGACAAAAAAGAACCGCCCTCACAAGAGCCTTGAACAAAATTCATGGAGAAATCTCTGTTCCTCTGCAAAAAACGTGCTACAATGGGGCAGAATGAAGAAACCGGAACAAAGAAACCGGAGGAGAAAAATATGAGTACCAAAGTTTTTTTCTACACCCTGCGTCCCTTTGATGAGCAGGCCATCGTCAAGGACCTGGCCCAGCAATGGGGCGTGGAATACGGCTACACCGAGGCCTATCCCACCCTGGAAAATGCCCAGCTGGCGGCAGGGTACGACGCTGTTTCCCTGACCCCCTGCGACATGAGCGCACCTATGGTCCAGCGGTTCCACGACCTGGGGGTCAAGGCCATCTGCTGCCGTTCCATCGGCTACGACCATGTGGACCTGGAAAAGGCCCGGGAGCTGGGCATGAAGGTGTCCAACGTGGACTATCCGCCCAACGGCGTGGCAAACTTTGCTATTATGCTGATGCTGATGAGCCTGCGGAAGGCTGGCCATATCCTGAAGCGTGGAGAAGTGCAGGACTACTCCCTGAAGGGCAAGATCGGCCGGGATATTTCCAGCTGCACCGTAGGCGTTATTGGCACCGGCCGCATTGGCCAGACGGTGCTGAAGCATCTGTCCGGCTTTGGCTGCAGCCTGCTGGCCTACGACCTGTACCCCAACCAGGAGGTAAAGAAGATCGCTGAATATGTGCCCCTGGAGACCCTGCTGGCAGAAAGCGACGTTATCACCCTCCACACCAACGCCACCGAGGAAAACCACCACCTGCTGGATGCCGCTGCCTTTGCCAAGATGAAGCCCGGTGTTACCATCGTCAACACCGCCCGGGGCAAGCTCATTGACAGCGATGCCCTGCTGGCAGCCCTGGAAAGCGGTCAGGTGGGGGCAGCCGGTCTGGATGTGCTGGAAAATGAGAACGGCCTGTACTATTATAATCGGATGGGGGATGTGATCCCCAACCCGGAGCTGGCAGCTTTCCGGGCCATGCCCAACGTGATCCTGACGGACCACACGGCTTTTTATACCTACGAGGATGTAAAGAGCATGGTGCGTGGCGTGCTGGAAAGTGCCGCCGCCTTTGCCGAGGGCTCGCCTACCCGGCATGAGGTGACCAACCGCTGAGAAAGGCCTTTTCCCCAAAAAGAAAAATCGGACAGACCAGGGTCTGTCCGATTTTTTGCTGCTTAAAAGGATGCGGATGTAGATCAGCCAGCCAGAGCGGCAGAAACAGCGTCCTTCACGCCGTTGGTGGTGAGGGTTGCACCGGACACGCCGTCGATCTCGGCGCTGTTGGCAGCCACAACCTGCTTAGCCAGCTCCTCCAGAGCGGCACCGCCGATGCTCTCGGTCTCGCTTGCGCCCTCCAGCTTGCAGTCGGAGACAGTGCCGTCAGCTTCCACAGTCAGGGTGGCAACGATGTCGCCGCCAAAGCCCTTGCCGGTGCCGGTCTTGGTAACGCTGGAAGCAGCGGTGGACTCGGTCTTGCCGCCGCAGGCCACCAGAGAGGCACCCACAACGAGGCTCATGGCCACAGCAGCGGCCAGCTTACGAATGGTCTGGTTCTTCATTCTTCATTTCCTCCAAAATAAAAGATGATTCATACGTTTGACCTGAAAGGTGCGTGCAATTCAGGGATTGTATTAAAGTACCGTACAAAAGCGTGGTCTGTCAAAAGGAGGGCTCAACTTGGCATCAATTGGATAAAAGAATGTGGAGCTGTTGCTTTTTGTCAACGTGAGGCAGAAAAAGCTGCCCCACCGGTGAGGGTGGGGCAGCCGTTTGCAAGGGGGAGGGGAGAGGTCAGCCTAGGCTCACGCCCATGCGGCGTGCCACGGTGAGCAGCTCGCAGCCCTCGGGTACGTTGCGGGTCTTGCCGGCGATGTCGGCCAGACGGTTCTGGGTCACGCGGCCGTTCACCATGGCCACGGTCACGCCGTAGCGCTCGATCTCCACCAGCTTGGCGGCATAGCTGCCGAACTCGGTGGCCAGCACGCGGTCGTAGGCGCTGGGGCTGCCGCCGCGCTGCATGTGGCCCGGGATGCACACACGGGTCTCCATGCCGGTCTTTTTCTGCACGGCCTGTGCGATGCGGTTGGTGGCGGTGGCACCAAAGCCCTGCTCGGCACGCTTGGCCATCCAGTCCTTACGCTTCATGCGGGCTTCTTCCACGTTCATGGCACCCTCGGCCACGGCGATGATGGAGAAGTTGGAGCCTCTCTTGGCGCGGCGCTCCACGGCCTCGCACACGCGGTCGATGTCGTAGGGCATCTCGGGCAGCAGGATGATGTCGGCACCGCCGGCAATGCCGGAATACAGAGTCAGCCAGCCGGCCTTGTTGCCCATGATCTCAATGCACATCACGCGGCTGTGGCTGCCGGCGGTGGTGTGGATGCGGTCGATGACCTCCGTGGCAATGTCCACAGCAGTGTGGAAGCCAAAGGTCACATCGGTGCCAAAGATGTCGTTGTCGATGGTCTTAGGCAGGCCGATGATGTTGAGCCCTTCCTGCGAGAGCAGGTTGGCCGTTTTGTGGGTGCCGTTGCCGCCCAGGCAAAGCAGGCAGTCCAGCTTGGCGTCCTTGTAGGTCTTTTTCATGGCGGCCACTTTATCGACGTTGTCATCCTCCACCACGCGCATCATTTTAAAAGGCGTGCGCTTGGTGCCCAGGATGGTGCCGCCCAGGGTCAGAATGCCGCGGAAATCGTCCTCGGACATCTCCTTGTAGTCCCCGTTGATCAGGCCGCTGTAGCCGTTCAGGATGCCGACGATCTCCACGTTGTCACCCATGCGGGCGTACAGTGCTTTTGCTACACCGCGGATGGTGGCGTTCAGGCCCGGACAGTCGCCGCCGGAGGTCAGGATACCAACACGTTTTTTCATTCAAAAGCCCTCTTTCCTCTGAGCTTCAGGGCCGCTGACCCTGAGCACACTATTTATAGTATAAGAGTATTCCGAATGAGGGTGGGTGTCAAGCCATCTGGACAAAATTTTACATGCTGCCGTGCTGCAAAAGCGCCTGGCAAAAAAGTTTGCGGAAAAAGCAAAAAAGTGGTTGACAAGGACACACTCTTCGGGTATAATATCCCTTGTCAGCAGCGTCGAGCCGCTCCTGACAAACCGAATAATGGGGATTTGCATAGTGGTAGTGCGGTAGACTCTGACTCTACTTGTGGGAGTTCGATTCTCTCATCCCCAACCAGACCGCAGCCCAATCGGCTGCGGTATTTTCGGGGCATAGCGCAGTTGGTAGCGCGCCTCGTTCGGGACGAGGAGGCCGTGGGTTCAAATCCCGCTGCTCCGACCAAAAAAGACCAGTACACTTTGTGTACTGGTCTTTTTTCGTCTTCACAGCGGGATTTGAAAGAGCACGGGCCGCGCCGCAGGCGGGGCAATCAAAAGCCCCAGTGGGGCTTTTGTTAGCGCATGGGTCCCACCCGGTAGGAATGTCTACAGGGGTGCATGCTGCAGGAGCAGCGGGATTTGAAAAATCACGTTTCTTTTGGCCGAATGCGTGCTATCCTTTACGCAGGAGCGATTGCCCCATACCCTGCAAGGGGACGGACCTTCAGCTTTCCAGTTGCAAAATATACCTGAAACTGATTTTATCCAACACCCCCGCAAGGGGACAAACGAAAATGCCCTTTTCTGTTTTCGCGCAATGGCGGCAGAAAAGGGCATTTTTCATGGAAAAATCGTTGTCTGATGTTCGGGAAAAAGCAATGCCGCCCGATGCAGGTCTGCATTCCTGCACGGGCGGTGTTTTTGCTGTCCCCTTGCGGGGAGGACCGTTCCAGGACGGTCAAAGATGGGTAACGTTGAAATGGTCATCACAGCACTTTCGTCCCCTTGCGGGAAGAACATGGAAAAGGTGTGAGCGCCTGCGCTCACAGAGACCTCTGCGGCGGGGCCAGCGGCTCCACCGATACGCCGCCCATGCCAAGGGTGGTTTTGATCCCGATGCCGCCGTAGGGTGCAAAGGAGAGCAGGGCGTTCCAGAGCTCCAGCAGCGGCAGGGCCAGCCGGGCCTCCACGACAGCGCTGCCCACAAAGCCCGGGATGCGGGTGTTCTTGATGGGATAGGAGACGGTGTGCAGGTTGTAATCCAGGATGTGCAGACCGCGCAGGATGGCGTCCAGCGCGTCCGGGTCGTTCAGCTGGCAATCCGGAAATGCGGTGTTCCAGTGCAGCACAAGGCTCTGCAGCAGCAGGAATTCCTGCGGGTAGATGGCGTAGCGTCCCGCCTGCTTGAAGGCGCAGGGGGTGCGGAACCACAGCCTTGTCCGGCTGGCGAGCTCCTCCCGTGCCGCCAGCAGAAGCTGCAGGCCGTTTTCCACCGAGTGGCTGCCCAGCGGCTCCATCTGCAGGGGCGCGCCGTGCAGTTCCAGCGTGGTGCAGCGCTCCAGCGCCTGCAGCATCCAGCGCAAGGATGCGTCCTCGGCGGTGTTCAGGCAGATGGGCTCGCTGTCCAGATGGAACCGACCGTAACCGGCGCTGGTGCGGCCGCCGATCCCGCCAAGGTAGTCCAGCTGGAGCAGCTTCATGGCCTTGGACAGAAGCGAAAGGTCCTCTTCCATCTCTTTGGGGTCGGACAGGTTGTAAACGATGTTGACCCCGAACCGGGAACCGGCAACTATGCGCTCGATCTGGCGTTGGTTGGCCTTGGAGGTAAGGCGGTTGATCGTGTTCTCCGACTTGACTTCGGTCACGCCCACGCCTTTCAGCTGGTCGTAGTTGAGCAGAAAAGCGTCCGCAAACTGCAGCCGTGCAAAGCGGACTGGTTCAGAGCTGCCGAACATCCGCAGGATCACCTCGCCGTCTGCGGAAAAATCCGGCAGCGTTTCGCCGTTGACACAGCTGCGGCGGGCAAGCAGGTAGACGCACCGTGCAAAATTGACCTGGTCCTCTCGGGTATTGCGCAGCAGGTCGGTCAGGTTGTACAGCATGGAATTGCCGCGGTGGTCGTCGTCCTTTTTCTGGAACTGCGCAAAGAACTGCTCCAGACAGGGTATCTTCTCGCCCAACACCTTGTCCCGCAAAACATCCCAGGAGTAGGTGGGGTCGGGCATGGCGTCGAACAGCGCGGCACCGTTCTTGCCGGGCAGCTTTTTGGCTTCGTCCTCCAGCGCGGCGGTCTGCTCAGCTGCGGCGTGGAACAGGTTGACGTACTTCATCCGCTGCACGGGGTCGGTCTGGTCCGGCTGCTCAAAGCCGGCAATAAAGGCCTGCCCCAGATTGTCCACGTCCATGCGGCAGATGGCGACGCGGCGGATGCCCTCCGACTGGTCGGCAAGATCCTCGATGCGGTTGCTGGCGGCATAGTCGCCGACGAACAGGTTGATGGACGGGCTGAGCGTCCGCACCAGCCAGTTCTTGGTGTAGGAACGCACAGCGTCGGCGCAGAGGGCGGAGTCGTTCGAGAACGAAAGGAACCGAACTGGCAAAGCAGCTGGCCGCCTATGAGCTTGCCATGCTGGGGGTGCCGGACGGGACAGAGGTCACGGTCCAGCCGCTCGACGAGGACCGGTTGGGCTACTACAGCGCTGCTTCCCGGCAGATCGTGCTTTCCCGCTCTGTGCTGGAAAGCGGGAGTGCGCAGGAGACCATGGACACCATCGCCCACGAGGCGTTTCATGTACAGCAGGCTTATGTGGTGGAAAACATCGACTGGGACGATGCCGCGACCCAGGCGGCCTACTACGACCAGGCCAGACGATGGCTGCGGAACGATCAGAATGGGTACGTCTCGGGCGAGGAGGACATCCTGAGCTATTACTTCCAGCCGGTGGAGGTCGATGCCAGAGCCTATGCAGCAGAAGAGACCGAGCGCCTGCAGGGGCTGATCGACAAAGAGCTGCAGAAAGAGACCTCACAAGAAAAGCAGAGCGTCCCGCAGAAGGGGAGCGCTCTGCTTTTTCAATATTCCCGAAACGCCGGTTCTGCGGTATAATGGAGCCGGATGGACCGGCCTGCCGTGTCGGACACGGACCGGAAACGAAAGGAGCTCTTGTTTATGGAAAAAACGCTGCGCAGCTGCGCGGATCAGATCGTGGAAGCCAGCATCCGGGCGGTGCTGCCGGACGAGGCCGTCCGCCGTGCGCTGAAGGATTTTCACCCGGAAGGGCGCACGGTGCTGGTGGCCGCCGGAAAAGCCGCATGGCAGATGGCACATGCTGCCGTTGCCGTGCTGGGGCATGTGGACGGCGGTGTGGTTGTGACCAAATACGACCATGTAAAAGGGAAGATCCCCGGCGTGACCTGCTGCGAGGCAGGCCACCCGGTGCCGGACGCCAACAGCTTTGCCGCCACCCAGAAGGCGCTGGAGCTGGTGCAGGGTCTGCAGCCAGAGGACACGGTGCTGTTCCTGCTTTCCGGCGGCGGAAGTGCACTGTTTGAAAAGCCGCTCATCCCTGCAGAGGAGCTGCGGGACATTACGTCCCAGCTGCTGGCCAGCGGCGCGGACATCGTGGAGATGAACACCATCCGCAAGCGTCTGTCCGGCGTCAAGGGCGGGCGGTTCGCGCAGGCTTGCGCCCCGGCACAGGTGTTCAGCATCGTCCTCAGCGACATTCTGGGCGACCCGCTGGATATGATCGCCAGCGGCCCGGCGGTGCCGGACACCTCCACCTGCGGGCAGGCGATCGCCATTGCTGAGAAATATCACCTGCGCCTGTCGACCACGGCACAGGAGCTGCTGCGGCAGGAGACCCCCAAGGCTCTGACCAACGTGACCACCCGCATCACCGGCAGTGTGCGGGAGCTGTGCACGGCAGCCGCTGCGGCCTGCCGTGCGCTGGGGTATGAGCCGGTGCTTCTCACCGACCGGCTCTGCTGCGAGGCGCGGGAGGCGGGCAGCTTCCTTGGTTCGGTGGTCCGCACCCATGCGGGCGGAGGCCGGAAGCTGGCTTACATTGCAGGCGGCGAGACCGTGGTGCACCTGACCGGCAAGGGCTTGGGCGGGCGCAACCAGGAGCTGGCCCTTGCGGCGGCTCCTGCGCTGGCCGGGCTGAAACACTGCTGTGTGTTCTCGGTGGGCAGCGACGGCACCGATGGCCCCACCGATGCCGCCGGCGGCTATGTGGACGGCGAGACGGAAGCCGCCCTTCGCGCAGCCGGGCGGGACGTGTACCGCACCCTCGCCGACAACGACGCCTACCATGCTTTGCAGGCGGTGGGCGGGCTGATCCGCACGGGCGCTACCGGCACGAACGTCAACGACGTGGCCGTGGCGCTGGTGGAGTGAACACCGGGATCACGCCTGGTTCCGCAGGGGCAGCTCCGGCAGAAGCGCCCGGTCTTTCGGCTTGCAGAGGATGTGATACTGCACCATCGTCTGAAAAAATAATCCGCACACCGTAAAAGAATAGAGACTTGATTCGCCGTTTCAGCTACGAAACGGCGAATTTTTTGTGAGAGAAAATACCCCCGGCACAAACAGAGCTCTGGGGTTGCTCTGTCTATGGGGGGGATTTCAGGCGGCTTTGGTTATTTCTGTTTGCGTTTTCTGCCGGAGACCAGCAGGCCGATGAGCAAAAGCAGCAGCAGCGGCACGGCCAGCAGCGGCGCAATGAGGATGGGCTCAATGCGGGTGGCGTCAGCCGAAACGCGGATGCGCTTGAGGTTCTCCGGGGCGGTGACACGGTGGCCGCGCACCAGCAGCCGGTGGGTGTTGATGCCGTAGGGGGTGCAGGTCATCAGGGTGACGTAGTCCTTGCCGTCTACCACCTTCAGCTCGTCCACCTCGGTGGGCAGCACGATGGAGATCTTGTCCACCTCGTAGGTCAGCTCCCGGTCCAGCACGGTGATGGTGAAGGTGTCGCCCACCTCCAGCCGGTCCAGATGGGTGAACAGCTTGGCGCTGGGCAGGCCGCGGTGGGCCGAGATCACGGCGTGGGTGCTCTCGCCGCCCACCGGCAGGCTGGTGCCTTCCAGATGGCCTGCCGCCACCTGCAGCACGGCGTCGATGGTGCCGTGATAGATGGGCAGCTCCACCCCGATGCGGGGAATGGTGATGTAGCCCATAATGCCGGTGCCGGTCACGTCCAGCGTGGTGCTGTAGGTGGAAAAGCGGTCGGCGTGGTACAGGGCATCCGGGTCGGCGGCAATCTCCTGATTGAAGACGTCGGCGGCATCAAAATAGGCCGTGTAGTCGGCGTCGGACAGGCCGTCCACCTGTTGGGCGTAGCTGTTGACAACCCTGGTCTGGTTGCGCTGGTTGATGTAATCGCTGATGGTAGGGTAGAGCATCACCGCAAGGCCCACAAAGAAAATGAGGACGAGCAGGATGGTGCCGGAGTGCTTTTTCATGGCAAGGCCCTCTGTGCTGTGAAAAAGGAGCGGAGGCGAGTTGGTCGCCCCCGCTCCGGGTGTTTTCAGGGATGGTTGCTTAGTTCTTGTGCTCCATGCGCTTCTTGGTGACCAGCAGCACGACTGCTGCCACCATCAGGCCGCCGCCGATGACATAGAACAGGGTAGTGCCCATGCCACCGGTGCTGGGCAGCACGGTGCCGGCGTTGTTCTCAACGACTACACCGCCATTGCCCTCGGCCCAGGTGGTGGCACCAGTCTCCAGAGTGGCGTTCTGAGAACCCTCGCTGAGCTTGACTTCCTGACGCTCGGTGAGCTTGTTGTAGCCATCAGGAGCAAGGGTCTCATCCAGCCAGTAGTTGACCTTGTCCAGGCCGGAGATGTGGACCTTGCCGTTGACTACGATGGTATCGGTAACATTCTCGCCGTTCTCGGTGTCCAGAGCCACACGGTAACTGCCGTCCGCATTTTTCACAAACCGAAGGGCTGTATCGCTGGTTTTGGTTTCGTACAGCTTGAACTTAGCACCGTTCAGCAGGGTGTGGGTGCCGTCCTCGTTTGCCGTGCCGTCCACCTTCACCAGGTCGAACTCGTGGGTGTAAGTGGTGGTCTCCTTGTTGACGGTCTGCTTGTTGCCGTAGTGCAGGGTTGCGCTGTTCTTGTTGCCAGCAACAACGGCGTCCTTGTTCAGGGTAGCGGTGTAGGTCACAACGATCGTCTCATCGACCTTGCCTGCAACATAGCTGTCGTTGAAGGCGAGGGTGAAGGTGGGGTCGCCTTCCTTTTGCTTGAGAGTCAGTTTGGCATTGTTGTCGTTGAGAGCCACGCCATCGACCTGGATGCTGCCAGAACTAAAGCTCAGGCCAGCATCCATGGTATCGGTGACCACATAATTCTGAGCACCGGCTTTTACATGGATGGTGATCTTGAACTCCACGGTATCACCGATCTTGGCGTCGTTGGTGGTATCCCAGGCATCACCGTTCTTGACCTCTTTCTCGATGGTGGGCTGGCCGTTCTTCTCCGTGATGGTGACATTGGGCTTGGTGGTATTCAGGCCGCACAGAGCACCCAGAGAGCTGTCCACCAGATAGTAGCCCAGGTCCAGGTTGGGGAAGATAACATCGCTTCCGGTGCTGGTCTGAGACTCAGCAGCAGCGGAAACCTTGTTTTCGGTAGCCCACTTCAGGGCCAGCTTGGCAAATTCTGCTTTGTCAGAATCCTGGCTCTTTGCGGCATTCCAAGTGGGGTGGCCGTTGGTCAGGTCGATGTAGTCCTTGCCGGCACCCGTCTTGAAGAAATTCTCCCAAGCCGATTCTACGGTGTAGGAATAGGTCTTGCTTTCAGCGTTGTAGCTGTCCAGCTTGAACATGCGGTAGATGGTGTAGGTCTCGTCCTTCACCGTTTTGCTGATGGTGATGGAACCTTTGGGGGCATTGGTCTCTGCAAAAGCAGGCACGGCCATAGCCAGCACCAAGGCTGCTGCCAGCAGGGCAGCAAACAGTTTTTTGAACGTCTTTTTCATGAGGGGATGATTCGCTCCTTTCCAGATGGGGGGAATTTATGCACACAACATTGCTTCGGAGGCGGGACACATTCGCCCGCTCCGCAGGCACAAATCAGAATACCGCAAAGCGGTTCAGCGGCCAGATGCGCAGGAACACCCGCCCCACGACCTGGCTTTTTTCCACGCAGCCGATCACGCTGCTGCGGCTGTCGATGGACACCGAGCGGTGGTCGCCCAGCACAAAATACCGGTTCTCCGGCACCTGATAGGGGAACCGGATGTCACATTCGCCCAGTGCCAGCTCGTCCACATAAGGCTCGTCCAGCACAGTGCCGTTCACGGTCACATGGCCGTCCTCGTCCATGGAGATCACGTCACCGGGCTGGCCGATCACACGCTTGAGCAGGAGCTTGTTCTGCCAATAAAAGCCGCACAGGTCGCCGGTTTTCATGCTGTCGGACTTGACCAGCAGCAGAATGTCCCGGTCCTCCAGCGTGGGGTTCATGCTGTCGCCGGACACCTGCAGCACCGGCAGGAACAGGGTGGCCAGCAGCACGGCCACAGCGGCCACCACCACCAGCGCATAAATGGTGCTGCGCAGTACCTGTCCGTACCGGCGGCGGTAGGCCAGACGGTCGCGCTCGGCCTTTACCTCCTCTGTGGAGGGGATGGCCGTAAATTTGATCTCGGTTGATTTCATTTTGCCTTGCCTTCTTCCGGCAGGATATCGGTGTCACAGCGGCTGCGCAGCAGCTCACAGGTGCTCTGCTCAAAAGCAGCCCGCCGTGCCGCGATCTCCTGTTCCGTTTTGGCCCGCAAGGCGGCACAGTCGGCCTCTGTCTGGGCACGCTTGTGTTCTGCTGCCTCGGTCAGGGCGTCACATTCCCGCTTGGTCTGTGCCTTCAGCTGTTCCGCCTCGGCCCGGGCCTGTGCCAGGATCTGGTCTGCTTCGGCCTTTGCCTGCGCCTGCAGGGCGTCCCGGTCGACCGACCGCACCGAAGCCAGATAGTCATCGGCGGCTGCCTGCGCAGCCTCAAACACATGGTTCAGTTCCAGAGCGGCCTGTGCAATGGACCCGGCACTGTCCAGATGGATCTGCCGCTGTTCCAGTTTGGCGGTCAGATCTGCATTTTCGGCTTTGAGCTGATCTTCGCTCTGCTTGAGCGCAAAGATGATCTCGACCAGTTCAGTGCGGCGCATATGCCGCAGTTCACGGTCTGCCATAACGGCACCTCCGTATCAAAAGCGTTGCAGGGCCGGTACGGGCCCTGCTGCGCGAAAAAGCGATTTTCGTACAGAAATTCGTCAAAACTCCGAACATCCATACATACAGCATTCTACCAGACGAAATGCAACAAAACCATAACAAAAATGGCGTTGCAGTGGGTTTTCAAAAAATATTTTTTGAAAATCGCGCACAAAATCCTCAGGCTGCGCAAAAAGAGCACCCTGCGCGGAAAACAGGGTGCTCTTTTTACGGCAGAATGTTTACTTCTTGATGAAACCGCCCAGCAGATTGTTCAGCTCAACGACGGACTTGTAGATCACATTGATGTTGTTGATAATGGAACTTGCACCGGAGAAGATGCGGGCCAGCTGGTTAAAGACCTGACCCACGTTCAGGAATGCCTTGTAAGCGTCGCTGTCGGCAATGGTGGCACCGCCGTCCAGATAGGTCATCTCGTTTTCGTCGATCACGGCATAGCAGGCGGGCAGTTTCATTTCGGTCATCATAAATGGGAATTCCTTTCTTTCGTAAAATCAGTGCATGTTTTTCCAAAATGTAAAAATCAGACGGCGGCCACGACCACCAGCGTGACCAGAATGCCGGCCACCAGCAGGGTGCCCAGATGCTTCTGCAGGGCAGGACCGCCGGTCATGGGCAGGGTAGGGGTCGTGGGCCTGGCGGAGCTGGACTTTGCGGTCCACTGGGCGTAGATGGTGGTGTCACCGGTGAACACGGTAGCGGTGGTGATCCGGCTGCCGCCCACCGGCTCGGTGTACCAGCCGTTGAAGGTGTAACCGTCCATCGTGGGAGACTCCGGCAGGGTGGTCAGTTTGCCGTCCAGATTGGTGGTGACCACCACGGTGGAGCTCACACCGCCGCAGGCGTCCAGACCGATGGTATAAAAGGCGTCCTCTTTATTTCCTGCGGCAAAGGCGGCAGGCACTGCCGCACACAGCAGGCTGAGCAAGACCAGACAGAGTGTCAATGCTCGGAAGATTTTTTTCATAAAATTCCTCACTTTCCCGGGAGTAACCGTGCCCCGCAGCGCTTGCGGTGCCTGCCCGGCGGGGGCGGCATTCCGGCACGGCCTTGAATGACTGAGCACCCACAGCGTACCACAACCGCAACAGTTTGGCAAGGTTTTTCAGCGAATCCCCAAAAATTTTTCAGGAAAGAAGATCTGCCTCCGCGCGGAAGAAAACATGCCGGTGCCTCTTGTGAAAATCCGGAAAATATGATATACTGTTTTGCACGATGCGCCATCGCCAAGCGGTAAGGCAGGGGACTTTGACTCCCCCATCGTAGGTTCGACTCCTGCTGGCGCAACCAAACGCCCCGGAAGCTGGAAGGCTTCCGGGGCGTTTTTTGCTTATTCGAGATCCGGTCAGCGGCGGTGGATCTTCCGGGTGGGGCGGCGGTGGTTCCAGCGGTTGAGCAGCAGCCAAAGCCCGTAGATGGCGGCGCTGAGCACGCTCAGCACGATGACCACCTTCAGGTACAGACTGCCCAGAAATTCGCGGATCTTGGCCACGGTGAGCAGCAGGGCGTTCTGGTCCACATCCTGCCCGGCGATCAGGTTCACCACGCCAATGGTCTCGCCCGCCAGCTTCAGCTCCACGGTGCCCACCACGTCGCCCTGCCGGATGGGCGCACAGACGTAGTCCGGCAGGTGGAAATACTTCTGGGTCACGCTGCCGTCGCCGGTGGAGGGCAGCAGGGTCATCATGCTGTCGGCCGGGTACAGCTGCAGGGTGTCGGTGTCGGCGGAATACTTCACCGAGATCTCGGCCAGCGCCAGGTCGGTGTCCAGTGCGGCCTGGATGGAAAAGGTGTCGAACACCCAGTCGATCAGCCGCACCGTCTCATACAGGGCCGGGCGGCGGTTGGCGTAGCCGAAGGTGTCGCAGGTGTCGGGGCTTTGCATTACACAGAAGATATAGGTGGCACCGTCCTGATTGGCCCAGGAAACGTAACTCTGGTTTCCGCTGTCCTTCTTGTAAGCGGTCACGTCGCACATGCCGCCCTGCATGGCGCTGCGGTAGTAATTGCCGCCGCTGCTTTTGCTCAGGGCTGCATTCTGGCTGACCAGCACCGACGGAGACCGGTGCTTCTCCTTGGCCGGCATGGTAAAGGTGGGCACGCTGGAGATCTCCACAAAGGCGTCAAAGCTCATCAGGTAGCGCAGGATCAGGTACATGTCCACAGCGCATGTCACGTTGCCGCTGTCGATGCCGCAGGCGTCCGTCCAGGTGCTGTTCGTGGTACCGATGCGCTGAGACAGGGCGTTCATCTGGCTCACCCAGCCGTCCAGGTCTCCGCCCGACAGGGTATAGGCAAGGCCCATGGCAGCTTCGTTGGCGTTGCGGGTGACCATGGCGTACAGTGCTTCGCGGTAGGTGAAAGTCTCGTTGGAGCGCATGTCGGCGTTGCTGGTGTTGTGCACATAGTCCGAGATGGCAAACGGCATCTGGAAGGTGTTGTCCAGCTGGTCGGCATAGTTGGTCAGCACCAGCGCGATGGTCATATACTTGGTCAGGCCACCGGCGGACACCTGTTTGGTGCTGTCCTTTTCGTAGACGATGATGTTGGTGTCGGTGTTCACGATGTAGGCGCTCTGGGCCTGCACCTGATAGACGGGGGAGGGGTCGAACATGGCACCTGCCGGCAGCACCAGGCAGCTGAGCAGGAGTGCAAACGACAGGATCAGTGCAAAAATACGTTTCATGTGGACAATTCCTTCAAAAAGCGATAAACTATACGAAGCAATGCGCACCGGCAGCGGTACGCAGAAAACACAAATGGAACAGCGGACGCTGTATACTTTATAATAACAGGTTTGCCGGGACGTGACAAGGGCTTTGCGGCTTTTGGCTGCGGTTTTGCACGCTCCGGCACAGGAGGACGGGAATGGTATATCTGACAGGCGACACCCACGGCGATCTGGATCGGTTCCGGCACGGGCGGCTGCGCTGGCTGGGCAAACGGGACATCGTGGTGGTGCTGGGCGATTTCGGCTTTGTGTGGGACGGCAGCACAGAAGAACAGAAAAAGCTGGACTGGCTGCGAAAGCGGCCGTATACCCTGCTGTTTCTGGACGGTTCCCACGAAAATTACGACCTGCTGGCCCAATATCCGGAAACAGAGCGGTTCGGCGGCCGGGTGCAGAGCCTGGGCGGCAACGTCTACCATGTGTGCCGCGGCAGCGTGCTGGAGCTGGAGGGCAAAAAGTACCTGTGCTTCGGCGGGGCCGAAAGCCCGGACCGGGAGGAACGGGAGCCGGGCGTGAACTGGTGGAAACAGGAGATGCCCTCCGATGAAGAATATGCGGCCTGCGAGCAGAACCTGGAAGCCTGCGGCTATCAGGTGGATTATGTGCTCACCCACGACGCGCCAAGCAGATTCCTGGATTTTACGGTGCTGGCCAGCGGCGAGACCAACCAGCTGCACCAGTTCCTGGACAAAATTCTGTTGAAGCTGACCTATGAAAAATGGTTCTTCGGCTGTTATCACCGGGATGTGCAGCTGTCCACCAAGAGTCGCTGCGTGTTCTGCGACGTGATCCCCATGGGGGACCGGCACGCAAAGCGGCTGTTTCGCCGATAGGAGGTATAAAATGAAGGTCACAGTAAAACTTGCCACCCGGGAGGGCGCTGCCCATATCAGCGGCATTCTGGCGGGCTTTACCCTGCTGGCAAAGCGCGGGGAACTGACTTTGCGGGTGTTGGACGCACGGCAGGGCAGCCCCATTGCCCGGGAGGCGCTGCTGGAAACTGAAATTGACGGCCGCACGGTGGTGTTTGATCTGATGGACGGCTACTTCTACAACGACCCGGCGGCGGTGCAGGCGCTGTTCAGCCGGGCAGATGTGGTGTTCAAGCGCTCCTTTTCGGCTGAGAAGAACCGGCAGTTCCCAGGAGATATCTCCGCAAAGCTGCGGCCGCTGGGTCTGAACTACTACGTTACCTGTCCGGGTTCGCCGTTGGATGCGGAGCGCAGCGCAAAGAGCCGCCTGAAGCAGTGGGCACTTTCCACCCGTTGCTATCCGCAGGACTTTGAAGCCCGGCTGACCCGGGTGCGCAAAAAGCCGCGCATCCTCTTTCTCACCCGTCTGTGGGACCCAGAGGAGCCGGCGGTGCAGCAATATCCGGACTTACAGGCAGAGTGGCGGCAGGTGAACGCAGACCGCATCGAGCTGCTGCACCGGCTGCAAAGCGCCTTCCCGGCGCAGTTCACCGGCGGCGTGTCCGACAACACCTGTGCCCGGCGGCAGTGCCCGGAACTGATCGTGCCGGACAGGCTGACCGGCAAGCGCGCCTACCTGCACCGGATGCAGCACACCGAGATCTGTGTGGCTTCTACCGGACTGCACGGCTCTACCGGTTGGAAACTGGCCGAGTATGTGGCGGCGGGACGTGCTATCGTTACCGAGCCGCTGCGGTACACCTTGCCGGGCGGCTTTGAAGAAGGGAAAAACTATAAAACGTATACGTCCCCGGCACAATGTGAGGAGCAGCTGCGGCAGCTGCTGGCAGACCCGGCGGCGATCTTAGCCATGGCACAGCACAATGCAGCGTATTATCAAACGTGGCTGCGGCCGGAGCAGCAGGTGCGGCAGGCTTTGCGGCAGCTGGAAACAGGGGAGTTGTAAGGGGGAAAACGGGGTATGGAGGAACAAAAACGGCATAGCGGCTTTGAGACGATGCGCATCCTCAGCATGGTAATGATCATTCTGATGCACGGCATCGGGCACGGCGGGCTGGGCAGCGCCGCACCGCAGGGGTCGGCGGCATTCTGGATCTACTGGCTGCTGTTTATTCTGGCGCGTGTATCCACCAACTGTTTTGTAATGCTTTCCGGCTATTATCTGTCGGAGCGCAAGGGGCCTGTTCATGTCGGGCGGCTGTTCCGCATTGGGGCACAGGTGTGGTTTTACTCCATGCTTACCTTCTGCGTTGCGGTCAAGGCCGGGGCCGTTCCGCTTTCGGCAGTCAAGCTGCTTCGGGCGCTTTTACCCCTTACCTCCAACGGCTACTGGTTCGCCTCGGCCTATTTTCTGATGTATCTCTCGGTGCCGGTGCTGAACGTGGTGGTGCAAAGCCTTGACAGGCGGCAGTACAAAACGCTGCTGCTGGTGGTACTGCTGCTGCAAAGCGTGTGGGGCACGCTGTTCTACTGGGCAGCGGATGCAACTTTTGTGAATAACGGGTATAGCTTTATCTGGTTCTATACCCTGTATTTTATTGCCGCCTATTTCCGCAAATACCGGGTGACTGTGCCCAGCGGGCTGTGTCTGCTGGCATATCTGGCAGCTTCGGCGGCGGGGCTTTTCAACCGGATGCTGGCGCTGCGGGTGGAAAACGCTTTGCACCTGAACGGTTTTGTAAATACCGTCAACGGCTATCAGGCACTGGCTACGGTCATTGCTTCGGCAGCGATGTTTCTGCTGTTCCAGAATATCCACATCCGCTCGGATTACTGGCGGCGCTGGGTCTTTCGGCTGGCACCGCTGTCCTTCGGGGTATACCTGCTGCACGACAGCGATTTTACCCGGGCGCTGCTGTGGCGACTGGTAGACCTGCCCCGGTTCGGCGGGGCGCTGCTGCCCTCGCTGGCTTACCTGACTGGCGCGGTGCTGCTGATCGCCGTGGCGGGCTACGCGGTGGATGCCGTGTATCAGCGGCTCTACCGCCTGCTGCGCCTGCCCGCACTGGAAACAAAGCTGGATGCCCTGACTGCCTGCATTCTGCAAAGGATCGTCGGGAGTGAAAAAGCGTGAAAAAAGCGCTGTCGCACGAGTTTTTGTGTGACAGCGCTTTTTTAGTTCATCGGCCCGGCCTTGTCGAACATCTGCTGCACCTGCGCGGCCAGCAGGGCGTGCTCCGGGGCCTGCAGCAGCGGGTCCTCCGCCAGCATGGCCAGTGCTTCGCTCTGGGCGGCGTGGAGGGTGCGGGTGTCGTTCATCAGGTCGGCAATTTGCAATGTGGGCAGGCCGTGCTGTCGGCTGCCGAAAAAGTCGCCGGGGCCGCGGGTCTCCAGGTCGTACTGGGCCACGGCAAAGCCATCGGTGGTGCTGCAGAGGAACTTCAGCCGCTTCTGCACCGCTTCGCCGGTATTGTCGCTGACCAGAAAACACCAGCTCTCGGCGGCACCACGGCCCACCCGGCCGCGCAGCTGGTGCAGGGCGCTCAGGCCATAGCGCTCCGCGTTTTCGATGACCATGACGCTGGCGTTGGGCACGTCCACGCCCACCTCAATGACTGTGGTGGACACCAGTGCGTCCAGCCGCCCGGCCTTGAAATCCTCCATGACAGCGGCCTTCTCCTTGGGCTTGAGCTTGCCGTGCATCAGACCCACCCGGCGGTCGGGCAGCAGGGCCTTGGCAATGTCCTCGTAGTAGGTCTTGACCGCGTTCAACCCGCCGTCGGGGGTGTCCTCAATGGCGGGGCACACCAGATAGACCTGCCGCCCCTTGTCGATCTCCTGATCGAGGAAATGGTAAAGGTCCCGCCGTTTTTTGCCGGTGATGCACCGGGTCTTGACCGGGGTACGGCCGGGGGGCAGCTCGTCCAGAATGGAGATGTCCAGGTCTCCGTAGAGGAGCAGGCCCAGTGTGCGGGGAATGGGGGTGGCGCTCATGACCAGCAGGTGCGGATTCACGGCCTTTTCGGCCAGCATTCCGCGCTGCCGCACGCCGAAGCGGTGCTGCTCGTCGATGACGGCCAGCCCCAGCCGGGCAAACTCCACCCCCTGGCTGAGGATGGCGTGGGTGCCCACGATGAGGTCCGCTTCGTCGCCCCGGATGGCGGCCAGCGTGGTGCGCTTTGCAGCGGCTTTCATGCCGCCGGTGAGCAGGGCCACCCGCATGCCAAAGGGGGCCAACATCCGGTTCAGACCCTCGGCGTGCTGTGCGGCCAGAATCTCAGTGGGGGCCAGCAGAGCAGCCTGATACCCGGCCCGGATGCAGGCCCAGATGGCGGCAGCCGCTACCAGCGTTTTGCCGCTGCCCACGTCACCCTGTAACAGGCGGTTCATGGAGTGCTCCCCGGCCATGTCGGCCAGGATCTCATCCACGGCCCTGCGCTGAGCACCGGTGGGAGAGAAGGGCAGGCTGGCCCAGAAAGGTTCCGGGTCGGTGGGCTGCATGGGGGCACCGGTGGCGGCGGAGCCGCGGTTCTTCATGCGGCCGATGCCCAGCTGCAGCACCAGAAGCTCTTCATAGATGAGCCGCCGCCGGGCCGCAAAGGCTTCTTCTTCGGTGGCAGGGCGGTGGATGGCCCGCACGGCTTCGGCCTTGGAAGGCAGGCGGTATTTGCGGCGCATCTCCTCCGGCAGCGGGTCGGGCAGAAGCTCGGCATGGGGCAGCAGCTGCCGCACGCACTTGGCAATGGCACTGCTGGAAAGGCCCTCGGTCTGGGGGTACACGGCCTCGAACGGGGCTGCCTGCACCTGTTCGGCAGTGCGCACCAGCGGGTTGACCATCTGACGCCGCAGCATCCCGCCGGTGACGATGCCCTGAAAATAGTATTCCTGCCCGATCTCCAGTTTCTGGGCGGCATAGGGGTTGTTGAACCAGGTGATCTCCAGCCCGGACACGTCATCCCCGGCGGTGACCCGTTCCATCCGCCGCCCACCGGGCAGGATGCGCCCGCCGGGCTTGGCAAACACCTCTGCCTTGACCACGCATTCCGTGTCGGCAGGGGCTTCCGCAATGGAGTAGGGCTTCGTAAAGTCGATGTATTTACGGGGATAATGGCACAGAAGGTCGGCCAGCGTCACGATGCCCAGCTTCTCGAACCGCTCGGCGGTCTTGGGGCCTACCCCCTTCAGGTAGCGCACCGGCGTGTCCGGCGTGAGGGTGATGCGGTTTTCGGTGGGCATGGCGTGTCAGCTCCTTTCCTGGATGCAATATAGCCATTGTAACACGGAGCGGCAGCGGATGCAAATGGCCCAAAAAGGAAAAACCGGCAGGACCTTTGCCTTTGGGCAGGAACTGTGGTACACTCGGAAGAAAAAGAGAGGGAGAATATGTATGGAGATCCGCAAGGGGACCTTAAAGGATTTGGAGGCCATTGCAGCGGTGGAGGCGGCCTGCTTCCCGGCGGCAGAGGCGGCTACGGCAGAGGAGTTTGCCGGGCGGCTGCAGCAGTACGGCGATCATTTTTGGCTGCTGTGGGAGGGGGAAAGGCTGCTGGCCTTTGTGGACGGCTTTTGCACCGACTGGCCGGACCTGACCGATGAGATGTACGCCGACGCCTCCCTCCACCGGGAGAATGGTGCCTGGCAGATGATCTTTGGGGTAAACACCATCCCGGCCTGCCGCAGGCAGGGGTACGCCGGGCAGCTGCTGCAACAGGCCATTGCCGACGCCCGGGCCCAGGGCCGGAAGGGGCTGGTACTGACCTGCAAGGAGGCGCTGGTGCACTACTATGCAAAGTTCGGCTTTGTGAACGAGGGGGTTTCCGGCTCCACCCACGGGGGCGTGGTGTGGTACCAGATGCGGCTGAAGTTTTAAAAAAATCCTTTCCCCTCTTGGGGCAAGGCGGCATTGTGCAACGCGAAATGACGGAAGAGGGGAACTGTCGGCTGATGGCTCCTCTCATCTTTTTTAGAAAAAAGGCAACAAAAAATCCCGGGAACCGAAGTTCCCGGGAATCTTTTGGAGGTGACGACCAGATTTGAACTGGTGGATGAGGGTTTTGCAGACCCTTGCCTTACCACTTGGCCACGTCACCATATTTAGGAGTGGGATTCCACTCCTGTTGGAGCGGCCGACGAGGCTCGAACTCGCTACCTCCACCTTGGCAAGGTGGCG
>OGZF01000854.1_pt1 | contig 23724 bp, 20 predicted proteins | sample 1576771 | NCBI WGS metagenome assembly OGZF01 (sample SAMEA3541536, study PRJEB24748) | human gut metagenome | biome: human gut; feature: human-associated habitat; material: faeces | place: China | collected 2012
GGCCTCCAGGCCGGCAATACCGCCGCCCACCACGGCGATCTTCTTGTCGCCCTCGCCCGGCTTAATGGCGATGGTCGCCTCGTCGCCGTTCTCGGCATTGAGCACGCACGAGATGTATTTGCGGTTTTGAATCGCGTCGACGCAGCCCTTGTTGCAGTTGAGGCACTCGCGGATGGGCTCACCCGTGGCGGCCTTCAGCGCAATGTCGGGGTCGCACATGAGCGAGCGGCCGTAGGCAATGATGTCGGCCGCGCCGTCTTCCAGAATCTTCTCACCGGCCTCGACCGAGACAACGCGGCCGACGGTTGCCACCGGCACGGAGACCAGGGCCTTGACGCGCTCGGCCACCGGCAGCGTCCAGTTGTAGGGCATGGCGCCCATGGGCGGAATGGTGTCTCCCATGTTGCCGGTGTGGTTGGCCTGCGCGACCTGGATCATGTCGATGCCCGCGCCCTCGAGCAGCTTGGCAAACTCGCAGGCCTCATCGGGCTGCAGGCCGCCCTTGCCGCGCGGCGTGCCGTCGGGGTTCTCCATGATCACGGGGAGCTTGTACTCCACCATCAGCTCCGGTGCGGCTTCCTTAATGGCGGCGACGACCTCCAGCGCGTAGCGAACGCGGTTCTCGAACGAGCCGCCGTACTCGTCGGTGCGCTGGTTGAGGATAGCCGAGCACAGCGAGCCCACCAGACGGTCGCCGTGGACCTCGATGGCGTCGATCCCGGCCTGCTGTGCGCGAGCGGCCGAGGCGGCGATGGCCTCCTTGATCTGGGTGAGCTGCTCCACGCTCGCCTCGTTCACAAAGTGCTGCATGTCGTGGTGCAGCTTGGCGTAGGCCTGCTTGCGAATCTCGTTGGACTCGGCCATCTTGGCGGCGAAGGTCTCCTCGTCGCCGGCGGCCTTGGCCTCCTGCGCGGCCTTGGCGGCGGCCATGGAGCCCATGACCATGCGGCCGACGCCGGGCACGTCGTACTCGGGATGGAACAGCTGCAGGGCGATCTTGGCGCCGTGCTTGTGGACGGCGTCGGCCAGCGCCTTAAACGTGGGGATCTGGGCATCGGTCGCCAGCTTGGGCGTGGGGCTCGCGGTCATAACGGGAGCGACGTCGCCGATGACGATGTAGCTCACGCCGCCACGGGCCAGACGCTCGTAAAAGGCCAGGCTGCGCTCGCCGATGGAACCGTCGCGCTCCTCGTAGCCGGTGGTGAGCGGCGGGAACATAATGCGGTTCTTGAGCTCAAGGGGGCCAACCGTAATGGGCTGGAGCAGCTTGGATGCAGGTGCGGTCATGGATATTCCTCTCTTGTAGGCGCGGCGGCGATGGTGCCGCGTAGTTGTCTAGAGGATATGGCATGGGAGCACAGTGGCGCAACGGAAATCGGCGAATATCAGGTGGCGGCGGGTGGATGGGGATGGGCGGGGCGGCCCGTCGGTTTATCTCAATCTGTAACAGTTACGCGGCAAAACCGGGGTCTACCTGTTACAAATCGAGACGAACGGAAGCGTTCCGTCGGAAAATCTCAATCTGTAACACTTGCAGACCAAAAACGCCCCTAGATGTTACAGATCGAGACGAACAAATTCGGTCCGACCAAACATCTCAATCCGTAACATCTAGACCCACTTTTGACCCCTACCTGTTACAGATCGAGACAAACCAATCTAGCCTGACGAAAGATCTAAATCTGTAACAGTTGCTCGACAAAATGGGCCCCAGATGTTACAGATCGAGACAAACGGGACCCGTCTGCAAGAAAATCTCGATCTGTAACAACAACTCGGCAAAATCCGTCCCTCGTGTTACAGATTTAGACAAACGGAGACCGTCCTGCCGAAACATCTCAATCTGTAACACCTAGCCGCCCAAATCGGGTCTAGATGTTACAGATCGAGATTTTGTTTGAGATGTTGGGAATTGGGCTGAGAGAACAGTCCCGGAATAACAAAAAAGCTCGCCGGCTAGGCCGACGAGCTGCAAGTTCTTGGTCGCGGGGGCAGGATTTGAACCTACGACCTCCGGGTTATGAGCCCGGCGAGCTACCAGACTGCTCCACCCCGCAATGTCTGGGCGCCTCATGTGCGCAAGAAAGAATATTACGTGGGAGTTCGGTAAACGGCAAGGAAAATCTCGTAGAGCATAATTCCTTCATATTTAAACCCCTCGACCCCTATCACCGTAAACGAATCGCAGCCGAGCGCCGTCGACGGCACGTATACAATGGTGCGCGTCCTTTTATGCCGACACCGGGAGTAGACATGCTGCTCGCTATCGATATGGGAAACACGCAGACGGCCATGGGTCTGTTTGACGGAGACGAGCTGGTGCAGTCGTGGCGCATGCCCACCGACCGCTCCTATACCGCCGACGAGATCCACGTGCGCCTGATGGGCTTCTTTAAGATGTACGACATCTCACTCGACGCGGTCGACGCGATCGCCTTCGCCGGCGTGGTGCCGCAGCTCTCGCGCGAGTGGCACGCCGTGGCCGACCGCATTGCCGCGAACGCCATCGTCATCGGGCCGCAGACGGCTGCCGTGGCCAAGCTGCGGGCGGCGAACCCCCAGGCCGTGGGCGCCGACCGCGTCGCCAACGCCGTTGCTGCCGAGACCTTCTACGGCGCGCCGGCAATCGTGGTGGACTTTGGCACCGCAACCAATATCGACGTTATCGACGAGGACGGCTATTACATTGGCGGAGCGATCGCGCCGGGCATCCGCATCTCCATGGATGCGCTTGCCGCTCGTGCCGCCAAACTCGCCAGCGTTCCGCTCGAGACGCCCGAGCATGCCATCGGCCGCGATACCGAGGAATGCATCAAGGTCGGCGCCGTGACGGGCGCCGCCGCCATGGCCGAGGGCCTGGTCGCACGCATGAAGCGCGAGCTGGGCCGCGAGGACGCCACCGTTATCGCCACGGGCGGCCTCGCCGGCATCGTCGCCGATTCGACCGATGCCTTCGACGTGGTCGACGGACAACTCACCATCAAAGGTATCTGCGAAATCTACCGCCGTATGCAGGAGCTGGGGTAAGGAGGGGCTTAAGTCGAGCACGCCCGATGCCACAGTCCCCGCAAACGTTCGCCAAGCCTATTCCTCAAAACTGAAAAACTTTCAATTTTGAGGAATAGAGACTCCTCGAATACGCCCAGCGCAGCGATATCGTGCATGTTTCCTATTCCTCAAAAACGAAAATTTTTCAGTTTTGAGGAATAGGATTAAGGCAGCCCTGCAGTCACGCGAAGACCCTCCCCGGCACAGCCGAGGAGGGTCTTGTTGTCATCGTTGTCTTTGAGCGCTGGCACCTCGCGTTACAGACCGCGAATGCGCACGGCCTCGGGCGGAAACTCCTGCTCGCCGGCATCGGTCTTGATGGTCGCGCGGCCCCAGATGTCCAGGCCCGCAAACACACCGACCGCAAGCGGCAGGCCGTTAGGCGACACCGCCGCGACCTGACGACCCAGCAGCGGCACCATATCGAAATACTCGCCCAGCACGGGAGCCAGCGGGCCGGCAGCGCCCTGCGGCGTGTTGGCGGCAACCGCCCAGGTGCCCACGCGGGTCAGCACGGCGGCGGCCAATGCCTCGACCAGCTCCTCGTCGGCCATATCCACGCCGAGCTCGCCCAGTGCCGAACGCTCAATCTCCACCGTCACGGCACCGAACATGCCCGCGGCACCGGCACCGCCGTTGACGGCGACGTGCGCGAGCGACGTCTCAAACGCAGGCGCACCGCACACGATGTCGCTCGGCCACTGGATGCCCACCTTGCCGGCAAGGCCCAGCCCCGGCGTCGATGCCGTGCCCACGAGCGCGTCCATCATGCCCATCGCGGCCACAAACGGCAGGCCGTGGAAGGCATGCATGTTCACGTCCGGGCGCACGACCAGCGAAAACGTCAACGACGCCTCGCCCGCACTCCAAGCGCACCAGCCCGCAGACGCGCCATCGCGGCCCGCGTCGCGCGCGGCGTCGAGCTCGGTGCCGGCGGCAACAGCATTCATCTCAATCATCTACATACGCCCCAATTCGCCCACGATATGGCCCACGCGGTCCTCGGGCTCCTTGACCTCGACGCCGTTGTAGCGGAAGAACCGCGCCGGGTCGTGCATCAGGTCCTCGAGCGGCACCAGCACAAAGTCGCGCTCGCCGATCAGCGGATGCGGCAGGCGCAGCTTTTTGCCGCCGTGGGTCTCGCCGTCCATCCACAGCAGGTCCAGGTCGATGGTGCGCGGACCGTTGGCCTTGGCCTTTTTGGAGCGGTCGCGGCCCAGCTCGGCCTCGATCTTCATGAGCTCGTCGAGCAGCACCAACGGCGCCAGCTCGGTCTTAATCTCGATGACGGCGTTGGCAAACGCGTCCTGGCGCGTCTCATAGGCCGGCTCGCTCTCGTAGATCTTGGAGGAGTTGGACACGCAGGTGAGTGGAATCTCGGCGATCATGTCGCGTGCGGCGCGGATGTTGTCACAGCGATGCCCCAGGTTGGAGCCCACGGCCACAAACGCGCGGCGCGGCTGCGGCTTGGCAACCGCCCAGTAGCCGTTCAGGAACTGCGCAAAACCCGCGGCGTCGTGCACGCGCACGATGTTGGCACCGGCCTGGATGGCGCCCAGGCACACGCCAAACGTAGCGGCATCGCGCTCGGCGGCCTCGGTCACGCCCGAGACGGCGCCCACAAAGCGCTTGCGCGATACGGCGCACATGAGCGGATAGCCCAGCGACGCCATCTTGGCAGTCTCGCGCTGGATGACGATGTCCTCGTTAGCCGACTTACCAAAGCCCGGGCCGGGATCGATGCAGATGCGGTCGCGCGACACGCCGGCATGGATGAGCGCGCGGGCCTGGTCGGACAGAAAGCCCATGACGCGGCGCATGATGGGCGCCGAATCGGGCAGGGTGAAGCGGCGGAGCTGCGAGGTGGGCACGTAGGCTTCCTCGCGGCGGGCGCTGCGGCGCATCATGACGGCCAGGTGGTCATTGGGCTCCGATGCGGCCTCGGTGGCTGCGGGCGCGGCCTCGGGCGCAGCGGTATCGGCGGCAGGCGCGGCCTGCTCGGCGCCCGGCGTCTCCTGCCCCAGTTCGTCCGTAGGCTCGGACGCGGGTTCCGGATCGCCAAACGGCAACGAGGGCTGCACCACGCCGCCCGGAAGCTTTGCCTCGGGCTTAGGATCGCCCAGCAGCTTGCCACGGCGGCGACGAGCGGGCTTCTCGGCCTCGCGCGCGGCCTCGGCAGCCGCCTCGCGCGCCTTCTCGGCAACAAACGCCGCGGCCGAGGTATCGAGCTGCACCGTCGCGTGCGTGCGCGCGGGCGCGGCGACCTCGCCGGCATGCATCACGATGACGCCGCAGGTGCTCGTCTTAACAAACTCGACCATCTTGGGGTCGGTGAAGCCGGTCACGTCGTTGACGATCGAGGCGCCGCAGCGCACGGCCGCCTTGGCAACCGCCACATGACGCGTGTCAATCGAGACGATGGCGCCCTCTTTGGCCAGCGCGCGCACCACGGGCAGCACGCGGCGCGCTTCCTCATCGGGATTGACCGGGGTAAAGCCGGGGCGCGTGGACTCACCGCCCACGTCGATGATGTCGGCGCCGGCGTCGAGCATCGCCAGGCCATACTCGATCGCGGCATCCGGGTCGAAGTGCTCCCCGCCATCGCTAAACGAATCGGGCGTCACGTTGAGGACGCCCATGATGCGCGGGCGGTCAAAGCTGAGCTCATACTTTCCGCACCGCCATGTCTTGCTGTCGTTCGCCATGAACATCCTCCTAAAATGCCCACGCCGCCGAGCTTGGGGAGCTGGCGGCGGGGTCGCTTTGCACTCAGTCTTTCTATTGTATCCGCGCACGCGGGCTAGAACGCAAACGCGGCCGCGATGTCGCAAGAAATCAGCAGGTCGGCATTTGCATCCTGATCGGTGGGGGCAAGGTTGCATATGGCCAGTGTATCGCCGGTAAAGTAGCGTGTAAGACCCGCCGCCGGATACACCACGAGCGAGGTCCCGCCTACAATGAGGGCATCGGCCGCGGCGATGGCGGCAACGGCACCGGTCAACACATGCTCGTCGAGCGGCTCTTCGTAGAGCACCACATCGGGCTTGATGCGACCACCGCACGCGGGGCACACGGGCACGCCCGCGGCGTCCTCGTGCTCGCGCGAGCAAATCCACTCGGCGCTATAGACCGCTCCGCACGACTGACAAATGTTGCGATGGACCGATCCGTGCAACTCAAACACGCGCTGCGAGCCCGCCATCTGATGCAAGCCGTCGATGTTTTGCGTCACCACGGCATCAAGCTTGCCGGCGCGCTCCAGCTCGGCAAGCTTGGTGTGACAGCGGTTGGGCTTAGCGCTAAGCGCGATCATCTTGGTGCGGTAAAAGTCGAAGAACTCCGCCGGATGTGTCTCGTAAAAGCTGTGCGAGAGCATGGTCTCGGGCGGATAGGCAAACTGCTGGTGATACAGGCCGTCAACGCTGCGAAAATCGGGAATGCCGCTTGCCGTGGAAACACCCGCACCGCCAAAGAAGACCACGCGCTCGTGGGCATTGAACAGCTCCGCCAGCGCGGCGGAGGCCTGCCTGGGGTCCGATATTGCCTGCGTCATATGAGTCCTCCGTCCATGTTGGTCGGGGCGACTGCGATTGCGCCGTCGTCCGCGGGGCCCGCCCCGCCCCTGTTGCGCTAATCTTAAGCCTGCCAACCCCGTCGAAAGGACACCATGCCTCAGACTTACACTTTCGCCTCGTGGAACGTCAACGGCCTGCGCGCCGTGCTCAAAAAGGACCCGAGCTTTATCCAGATCGCGCAAGAACTCGACGTCGATATCCTGGCGCTGCAAGAGACCAAGCTGCAAGAAGGCCAGGTCGATATTGACCTGCCCGGCTATCACCAAACCTGGAGCTACGCCGAGCGTAAAGGCTATTCGGGCACTGCGGTCTTTAGCCGCCAGGAACCGCTGCGCGTGCTGCACGCCGACGCGCTGCTACCCTACGCCGGCGAAGGCGAGGCTGCCGAGCTCGTTGCCAAAGCCGCGACCGAGGGCCGCGTCTGCGCGCTGGAGTTCGACAAATTCTGGTTTGTCGACGTCTATACGCCCAACGCCCAAAATGAGCTCGCGCGCATCGATGTGCGCATGGCCTGGGACGATGCCTACCGCGGCTTTTTGAACGCACTCGAGCGCGAGACCGGCAAACCCGTCGTGACCTGCGGCGACTTTAACGTGGCGCACGAGGAAATCGACCTTAAGAACCCCAAGTCCAACCGCGGCAACGCCGGCTTTTCGGACGAAGAACGCGGCAAGTTTACCGAGCTGCTCAACGCCGGCTTTACCGATACCTGGCGCACGGCAAACCCCGACGTCGAGGGCGTCTACAGCTGGTGGAGCTATCGCTTTAATGCCCGCAAGAACAACGCAGGCTGGCGCATCGACTACTTCCTGGTAAGCGACGCAATCGCCGACAACGTACGCGACACCGGCATCCGCGGCGATATCTTCGGCAGCGACCACTGCCCCGTCACCCTTACGTTGGAGCTCTAACTCCAGCTGCCCCCGGAGACGAAGGAAAACGGATCATTTTGGGCCTCGTGGGGGTATCCGCGTGACCCATCCGCCACGAAACACGCCCATCTACTACGTTTAAGCCACCACCCTCAACCACAGCGAACAACGCAAAAAGAAAACCGCAGGTAGAAAGCCTGCGGTTTTTCATAAAACGCGGTCATGGTCGGGAGTATCAAGCTAAACGTAGTAGATGGGCCAGTTTCGTGGCAAGCGCCGTCAACTGATTCCCTGGGGACATCTGGGGACGGAAGAAAATGGATCAATTTGGCTCTCTGAGGGCCACGATGCCCGTCATATCAGCCGGCCATTCCAAAACTATGCCGGTTTACGGGGCTGAATCGCGAACCCCCAACCATATGCAATTCCGAGATAATAAAACCGCAGGTAGACGGTGTGCCCTATTTCGAAAAATGCTGGTATGGTCGGCCCGCGCCAATCTAGCCCCGTAAACCGGCATGGTTTTGAAATGGCATCGAAGCAGTATTGATTCCCGCCCCGACGCAACCAGCCCTACAGCCCGTATTTCACGACGACACGGTTAATGCGACGGCACCAAGGCTTGTACAAGGCGGCCAAAAACACGCAGGTCGCAAGGCCGTGCGTAATATCGAACGGCACTGCCGTGGCAAGACGCGCCACGGCACCCGCCCAAGTAAGCGGCTGTACAAAACCAATGATGTCATACGCGTTGATCACGACGCCATAGAGCAGGCCCGACGCAAAGCCGTACGCCAGCAGTGCTGGCATGCGCACGGTGCCGTCGACGCGGTCGAACGCGCCCGCATACGCTAGCGCGCCGCCAACATAGCCAACCAGCCCCCAGGCATACATCTGCCACGGCGTCCACATGCCCTGCCCAAAAAAGAAATTGCTGGTCAGCGCCGCCAGCGCGCCAACCATAAAACCATTGCGGCGGCCAAGCGTCGCCCCCGCGATAATGGCGATGGCGCTCACCGGTTTAAAGTCGGGAATGGGACCGAACGAGATGCGCCCCGCCGCGGCCAACGCCGCCAACACCAGCGTGGGCATAATCTGGCGCAGGCCCGGGCGCGACGCCTCGTAACCCACAAAGAACAGCGCAAGCACCAGTGCCACCACGACAAGCATGGCAAGCGCCGCCTGCTCAATACCTACCAGCAACGCCGCAGCCATCACCGCAGGAACCGCCAACAGCAGCGGAATTTCTAGTTTTGTGAGTAGATACGAAACGCGATAATCCGCCATTCCATCACGCCCTATAAAACACGTTGTCGGCAAAGAAGTCGGCCGGCGGCTCCATGCAGGCGATCTCGCCGTCAAACATCATGGCGACGCTGTCGGCGACCTGCTCGGCAAAGTCCAGGTCGTGCGTAGCCATGACGACGGTGCCGCCAGCCTGCGCATGATCGCGCAGGGCGCGGGCGATGATGCGGCGGCTGGCCAGGTCCAGACCCTTGGTGGGTTCATCGAGCAGCAGCAGTTCGGGGCCGATTAGCAGTAGTTTTGCCAATGCAAGCAGTTGACGCTGTCCGCCCGAAAGGTCATAGGGGTGACGCTCCCCCAAGCCCGCGAGCCCCAGACTCGCCGCGCGTTCCCGCGCCGCGGCCTCGTCGTAGCCGCAGGTCGAAGCCCATTCCATCAGCTCGTCGCACACCGTCTCGGCAACCAGCAGCGCCTTGGGGTTTTGCGGCAGCAGCGCCGCCGACCCCGCCGCACGCTCCATGCACCCACGCTGCAACTTGACCGTTTTGGCCAACACCGAAAGCAGCGTCGACTTGCCGCAGCCGTTGCCGCCCACAATCGCATGCACCGCGCCGGCCGAAAACGCCGCGTCGAGCCCGCGCAGCACCCAACCGGACGCTCGATCGTAGCGAAACCAGCTCCCTGCTAGGGTGGTAGCCGACCCAGCGTACATTTTTGGGAATATTCGGCATCCACCGGCGCGCAACGGCGCCCCCGCGTCGTTCTGCGACTGAATTTGCACCTCAAATTCAGCTGATTTGTCCGTTTTCATTCCATTTTTCGCACCCGGAACGCGCCCGCGCGGATCCAAAGAGCCCTGCTGGCCACTTGCAGTGCTGAAAACTCCGATTTTTGCACGCCGCGAGCCGCCCCACCCCGGCATCTCACCAGAAAACAGCTCTTCACGATGCCCCAAGGAGGCGATATCGGCCACCTCGCGCACGTGGCCGCCCTCAATCCGATACGCGCGCGTCGCGTATTCGAGCATCGGACGCGGCTGGTGCGTCGCCACAACCACCGTGCAGCCCAATTCGCGATTCACGCGAAACAGCGCGTGCAGAAAATTTTTCTCGGCAACGGGATCGAGCTGGGACGTGGGCTCGTCGAGCAGCAGCACGCGCGGGTGCAACGCCAGCACGGCCGCTAACGACAGCAACTGCTTGCGTCCGCCCGAAAGCGTATCGGTATCGCGATGGAGCCAATCCTCCAGCCCAAAGAAATAGCTGGTCTCGGCCACGCGACGACGCATCTCATCGCGCGACATGCCTAAGTTTTCCAGGCCAAACGCCATCTCATGCCACACGGTCTCGCACACGATCTGGTTCTCGGGGTCCTGAAACACATAGCCCACGCGCTCCGCAGACGCCCGAACATCCATGTCGGCAACGCTCTCGCCCAGCACGCGCATCTCGCCCGTGCATTCGCCCGTCGGCGAAATCTCGGGTTTGAGCAGCGAGAGCAGCGTCGACTTGCCCGACCCAGTACCGCCAACAAGCAGCGCGAACGCGCCTTGGGGAACACGCCAGTCGAGCCCCTCGAACACCGGCGCCTCAGCCCCGGGGTAGGCAAAGTGCAGGCCCCGCACCTCAATCGCCGGCGCATCCGAGCCGCGTGCCTCGCCCGCCATCATGCTCCCGTTCAACCGAGCCATCAGCCAAACCTCTTCTCGTCAATCACGTGCAGTACGCAGGGCAGCGCCATCCAAGCCGCATATACAACATAGCCCGGCCACGGCGCCGGCACCGAGAGCTGCGGGCAAAACGAATACTGCGCCGTCGCGACCCATGCCACCGCCACCGCGGCGACGCCAAACACCGCAAGCCCAGCCAGCGCGGCAACATCGCCGCGCCCCAGCCGATACCGTGCGTACGTCGTGCGACGCGTCGCGGCACCCCACCCACGGGAGCGCATGGCGTCCGCGCGCTCCAGCGAATCTTCCATGCCCCAGCCCATCAACACGCTCGATGCCCGCAGGCGTGAACGCACGGGGTCGGCCGGTGCGCCCCCCGGTACATCAATCGCATCCTGCACCGCCAGCACCGTACGACCGCGGCGCAAGAACTGCGGGATGAGCCGCATGCACATCGAAATCATGAGCGCAATCACCGGCGCGGCGTTACCCAGCAGCGCAAGCACCTTGTCGTAGCCGAGCATCGACGCCGCGGCCTCAAACCACAGCACGCTCGCCACAAACAGCCCGCCCATACACAGGCCGTATACCATGCTCTCCAAATACACCGCGCGCATGCCGATGCGGAACACCTCCGTCGAGCCCGAGGCGCTAAACAGCGGATTGAGTACCGCGATGATCAAAATCACCGGCAGCTGCCAGCGAAGCGCTCCCAGCGTGCGCGCCATACCGCGCATCGCAAACCCGTACGCCAGCCCGCCCGCAAGCGACAGCGCAATCAGCACCGGTTGCATCGAGAACATGGTGAGCCCCAATGTCAGCACCATGTAGAGCGCCGGCACCGCCGGATGCGACATCGAAAATGCTGCGACGGGCCCGTTGCCCGATTCCTCTCGCATGATATCCACGGACACCTCCCATCCCCTCGCGCAAAACGCCAACGCCGCAGCGCCGCCGCCATGCACAACCAGCGCAAACACCACGCCGATGGCAGCGACATCGGCCGTCACGCGTCAAACGTTACGCGCTCAACATATGCCTGCGGTATCATATTGCGCCGTGTATCGTTTCCAAACACACGTCTCTATAACGTAACAGGAGATCACATGGACGCAACCGCAATTATCCTCGCCGCCGGCGAGGGCACCCGCATGAAGTCGAACCACTGCAAGGTTTCGCACAAGATCCTGGGTAAGCCCATGGTCCAGTGGATCGTCGACGCCACCATCAAGGCCGGCTGCAACCGCGTCGTAGTCGTCATCGGCAGCCACGCCGACGAGATGCGCGCCCTCATCGACGGCGCCTACGCCACCAGCACCACCAAGGTCGAGTGCGTCGAGCAGACCGAGCGCCTGGGCACCGGCCACGCCGTCAAGGTCGCGCTCGAGGCCTGCGGCATCACGCAAGGCCCGGTCGTCGTGCTCAACGGCGACCTGCCGCTCATCACCGCCGACACCGTCGCCAAGTTCGCGCAGACCGTCGCCACCGGCGAGCTCGCCTGCACCGTCATGACCATGACCCCGCCCGACCCCTTCGGCTACGGCCGCATCAAGCTGGGCGCCGACGGCCAGATCGAGCGCATCATCGAGCAGAAGGACTGCACGCCCGAGCAGGCCGCCACGCTGCTCGAGTGCAACGCCGGCTGCTACGCCTTCGACGGCGCGCAGCTCGCCGCCCACATCGACGAGATCGGCAACGACAACGCGCAGTCCGAGTACTACCTGCCCGACATGCTCGAGATCCTCAAAGGCCACGGCCAGGCAGTCTCCATCTTCCACTGCGACGACTACCGCGACGGCTTGGGCGTCAACAGCCGCATCCAGCTCGCACAGCTTACCGCCATTGCGCGCGACCGCATCAACGAGCACTGGATGGCCGAAGGCGTTACCTTCATCGATCCCACGCAGGCCTGGATTGGCCCCGACGCCACCATCGGCCGCGATACCGTCGTGTGGCCGCAGACGCACCTGATCGGCCACGTCACCGTGGGCGAGGAGTGCCAGCTCGGCCCCAACAGCCGTCTCACCGACACCACCGTCGGCAGCGGCTGCACCATCGATGAGACCATCGCCATCGAGGCCGTCATCGAGAACGGCGTCGACTGCGGCCCGCGCGCCTACCTGCGCCCGGGTACCCACATGCTCGACGGCTCCAAGGCCGGCACGCACGTGGAGATCAAGAAGTCCACGATCGGCGAGGGCTCCAAGGTGCCGCACCTGTCCTACATCGGCGACACCACCATGGGCTCCGGCGTCAACGTGGGCGCGGGCTCCATCACCTGCAACTACGACGGCGTCCACAAGCACAAGACCGTCATCGGCAAGGATGCCTTCATCGGTTCCGACACCATGATGGTCGCACCCGCCCAGATCGGCGACGGTGCACTCGTGGCCGCCGGCTCCGTCATCACCGAGCCGGTCCCGGCCGACGCACTCGGTCTGGGCCGCGCCCGTCAGGTAAATATTGAGAGCTGGGCCGCCGATTACCGCCGCCGCCTGCACGAGGACGACGAGGTATAACGTTTTACCAAGCACAAAAGGAGCTGTTCCATGGGGACAGCTCCTTTTTCTATGCTGACCTGCGCGGCCGGAGAGTGGTCGGTTCGTGTCCGTTGACGGTAAAGACGTTATCAAGACCCGATAAACCCCGCCGCGCGGTTACAATGCAACAAGGCATCTATATGGCATTCGATATTAAAGGAGAAGGGTAATGCCGATTAATGATCCCGAGAAGTCGGAGAATATGCGCAAGTCCATCCGTGTGTATTCCGGTTCCTCCAACCGTCCCCTCGCTCAGAAGATTGCTGAGTACCTTGGGGTCGAGCTTTCGGGCCTTACGCTAAAGCAGTTCGCCAATGGTGAGATTTACGCCCGCTACGACGAGACCGTCCGCGGCGCCGACGTCTTCCTGATTCAGTCCGTGGCCGGCGGCAACGTCAACGACATGCTCATGGAGCTGCTCATCGCCACCGACGCTGCCAAGCGCGCATCCGCCCGCTCCATCACCGCCGTCATCACCCACTACGGCTATGCCCGCCAGGACCGCAAGGCCGGCCCGCGCGAGCCCATCACCGCCCGCCTCGTCGCCAACCTGCTCGAGCGCGCCGGCGTCAACCGCATCATCACCCTCGACCTGCACCAGGGCCAGATCCAGGGCTTCTTCGATATCCCGGTTAACCACCTGTCCGCACTGCCGCTGTTTGGCCAGTACTACAACGACATGCACTTCGACACCGACAACCTGGTTGTCGTCTCCCCTGACGTGGGTCGTGCCAAGGCCGCCAAGAAGCTGTCCGACATGCTCGGCTGCGACCTGGCCATCGCCCACAAGGGCCGTCCGCGCCACAACGCCGCCGAGGTCATGGGCATCATCGGTGACATCAAGGGCAAGACCTGCATCATCAACGACGACATGATCGACACCGCTGGCACCCTGTGCGCCAACGTCAAGGAGCTCAAGGCTATGGGCGCCGGCGACATCTACGTCTGCGCCACCCACGGCATCTTCTCCGGTCCGGCCATCGAGCGTCTGAACGACGCCCCCATCGTCGAGTGCGTCGTCACCGACGCCATCCCCGTCGAGGTCGGCGGCAAGATCAAGACCATCTCGGTCGCCGAGGAGTTCGCTCAGGCCATCTCCGCCGTTTACCACGAGGAGCCCGTCTCCACGCTCGTCGGCGGCGACTTCGCGCTGTAATCCAACGCGCATCGCATCATCTTTGATGCTTTTAAAGGGTCGGAAGCTTGCTTCCGACCCTTTTTCTATCCCTCGCCAACCTTCCATGGACAGTTAGTTCAGATACGTATTTTTTTAAAGCTCCAAAGGGCCGTTCGGAGCCTTCTGAGCTCCCCAGCGGATGCCATGCCGCCCAAAGCTCATCGTTTTCGAGCACGACCGCCGCATATTTACCCTCAAATCGCCCTCAAAGGCCCTTAGAAACGCCTCGAACGCCCGCCGCCTTATACGTATCTGAACTAACTGTCCAGTAGCTATCGTCAACCTTCGCAGCAGAGCTCAATTTCCTGCAATCCCCTCAACCGATTCCATCGATCTCATAACACCCAGCCGTTCGTGGCGCGCAGCGCCCCGCTGGGCGAAAAGAACGGTACGGCGGTCGCATTCTGCTGCCAACTTAGTACGTTATAGCTATGACGACCGTGATTTCACATTTCTCCGCCCTCCGCGCAATTCGTCGCGCACGACGGGCGTACTCTGTCCTACCCTGGGACTCCGTTGATAGTGAACAGCAAGCACCGGCCTTGGCTAGCTGCATTCCCAATAATGACGCGATAGACTTTGGCGCACTTTCGATACTCGACGCCTGGAATGAAGATGATTCCGAACTGCTCGATCTTCTCGTTTCAGACGAAGACAACAGACGCCCCGATAAGCGACTTCTTCAGCATATTCTCTCCGCTCCGCTTCCTGAAGGTGCAATTATGCACGTCGAGGCCGACATCTACGCAACGTCTCCTGCCGTGACAGCCATGCTTTGTTCCAAAAATGAATCAGTCGCCAAAACCTTGATGCTTCTCATGGAACTGCTCGGAACCTATTCCCTTCCTCCCGGGGCAACATACCCCATTGCCCATGACGACATCTGACCCAAGGGCGATGGCTGCGCAGTGACGGGTGATCTTGATTGCCTGGGCGGCCAGTCGGCAGCCGAACAGCAGAACGAAACCCGCTATGAACAGGCGCACTACAAATGCGAGCCCGCCACGACCATCGAAGAGCTCGAGGCGGTCGCACGCTTCGCCAAAAGTAGCTCATACGCCTCGTTTCGCACGGCAGTCAAACTCGCCCGGGCTGGATCCGCATCCCCAGCCGAATCCCTAATGTTTGCTGTTCTCGGGGCACCCATGCGCTTTGGCGGTTTCGGGTGTTGCAGTCTACCCATGGGAGGCTTGCTACTCAACTATCGAATCGACTTCGACACTCTTGCGGTCAACATGTCCTCCGGCATCCCTTACGCCATCTGCGACCTGTATTGCCCGGCAGCCGGCGTCGACAACGAATACAACGGAATTGGGCATGAGCTTCAAAACGCTCGCATCCACGATGGCAATCGAAATAATGGCCTCAAGGCAATGGGCATCCACGTCCTAGTTATCAATCGCGACCAAATGAAAGACCTTGTTGCACTCGAAGCCTTCGCCCAAACGATGCATCGACTCGCGGGAGTCCGATTCCGATATCGCATCAAGGGCTATCGCAAGCGTCAGGCCGCTTGGCTCAACGCTCTGCGGGCCGGAATCGGCCTTGCACCGGTCTAAACGGCGAATCACCCGTGCGCCATCGAACAGGGCTGGACAGTTAGTTCAAATACGTATAAATGGACACATTGAATTAGGTTGTTTTGCAGCCATCTCTATACCATTCGCCCTATTTGAAGGCAGGATAGACTTCAAAACAGCGTCATATGGGCTAACTAAAGCTCCAAAACAACGCATCGGCATTGAATTGAGCAATTCGAGTCCTCAGAACTAATACGTATCTGAACTAACTGTCCACCTCGGATTTCGACGGCCGTCCAAACGCCCCCCAAACAACCTCAATCGCCCTCCATTTGACAGCGGCAACAGGGTCGCTCACCATAGCAGGCGACAAATCAACGAAAGGATGAACATGGCAGCTGCACAGCCGCTCAAGATTCGCATGGTTGCCGGACTTGGCAACCCTGGCGAGGAATATGCCGAGACCCGCCACAACGCCGGCTTTAAGGCAATCGACGAGCTGGCCCGTCAGGCCGGCGTCACGTACTGGAAAAACCAGGCCGGCGCCGAGGTCGCACTCATCAATATCAACGACCCCGAGGAAGAGAGCGGCAAGCGCCAGATTGTGCTGGTCAAGCCGCAGTCGTACATGAATACCTCGGGCGGTCCCATCTCCAAGCTCTGCCGCGAGTACAAGATCAAAGCCGAGGAGCTGCTCGTCATCCACGACGAGCTCGACATTCCCGCCGGTGACGTACGTGTTAAGGTGGGCGGCGGCCATGCTGGCCACAACGGCCTGCGTTCCATCATCGACAAGATGGGCAGTCGCGACTTCAGCCGCATCCGCACCGGCATCGGCAACCCTCCCGGCAAGATGGCTGTCGCCGACTACGTGCTCAACCAGCTGCGCGCCCGCGAGGCCGAGGACTTCCAGGACACCTGCGCCCGCGCCGCCGACGCCGCCGGCCTGGCGATCGTACACGGCGTGGTCTACGCCCGCGACCACGTCAACGGCTCCGCCTCCGCCAACGGCAAGCACTAAAACCTACCATTTAGGGACAGGTTTATTTTGTCAGGTTTTATATGCGAAAACGCCGCCGCGGCCGCATCGCAATAAGCCCTGTGCCGCCATACATATGCAGCGCTCCAAAGGGGGTCGGCCTCACCGATGCGCGGGGCCGGCCCCCTTTGCCGTTTTGCCTGATAAAACCTGCCAAAATAAACCTGTCCCTTTTTGGTAGGTCACTTTTCCCACCTGCCAAAGACACACGTAAGCGACATGTCCATGAGGGTATAATTTGCACCGTATGTCTGCACAACGCCTGTGCGCGTACGGTTTTATTCGGGCTGCCGTCCATTTCCGTGGAGGCACGGTTCGGCCGCCCTAACAAGAGAGGGGTTCTATGTATAAGATCCTGGAGAAGACGCAGTTCTCGGAGAAGGTGTTCAAGTTCCGCATCGAGGCGCCCGCAATCGCCAAGCATGCGCACGCTGGACAGTTCCTCATGGTTCGCGCCAACGAGACGGGCGAGCGCGTCCCGTTTACCCTAGCTGGCTGGAACGGTGACGAGGGCTGGGTCGAGTTCATCTTCATGGTGATCGGCAAGACCACCGAGATGCTGTCCACCTACGAGGCCGGCGAGTCGCTGCGCGACGTCGTGGGCCCGCTGGGCGTTTCCACCGAGATGGCCGAGGGCCCCTGTGCCGTCATTGGCGGCGGCGTCGGCCTGGCAATTGCCTTCCCGGTCGCCAAGCACCTGGTCGAGACCGGTCACGAGGTCCACGCCATCATGGGCGCCCGCACCAAGGACCTCCTGCTCATGGAGGACCAGTTCCGCGAGCTCCTCGACGAGGACCACATCCACATCACCACTGACGACGGCTCCTACGGCGAGCAGGGCGTTGTCACCGCTCCGCTGGAGCGCCTGCTGCAGGACAAGGCCGTGAGCCAGGTCTTCTGCGTCGGCCCCGTTCCGATGATGAAGTTCTCGACCCTCACCGCCCAGAAGTACGACACCCCCATCACCGCGTCGCTCAACCCCATCATGGTTGACGGCACCGGTATGTGCGGCTGTTGCCGCGTCGAGGTGGGCGGCGTGACCAAGTTCGCTTGCGTCGACGGCCCCGACTTCGATGCCACCCTAGTCGACTGGGATGACCTTCGTGCCCGCCAGGCCGCTTATCGTTCCGAAGAGGGCGCGTCCCTCAAGGCCTATGAGGAAAAGAGCTGCGCATGCCACTAGTTAACGGTCGTTTCGTTGCCGATATGAAGTCGCCCCGCACCCCCGATAACGAGGAGCCGGCTGCCGAGCGCGCCTGCGACTTCCGCCCCGTCGACAAGGGCTTCACCGAGGAGATGGCGCTGGCCGAGGCCGAGCGCTGCCTCAACTGCAAGAAGCCGTTCTGTGTCGAGGGCTGCCCCGTCAACATCAACATTCCCCGCTTTATCGAGCAGATCCGCGAGAAGGACTTTGGCGGCGCCCTCGATACCATCCGCGAGGACTCCATGCTTCCCGCTATCTGCGGTCGCGTCTGCCCGCAGGAGAACCAGTGCGAGGGCAAGTGCATCCGTGGTAAGAAATCCGAGCCCGTGGCCATCGGCCAGCTCGAGCGCTTCCTGGGTGACCGCCCCGAGCTCGCTTCCACGCCCAAGATGGCTCCCAAGAACGGTAAGAAGGTCGCCGTCGTCGGCTCCGGCCCGTCCGGCATCACCTGCGCCGGCGAGCTCGCCCGCAACGGCTTTGACGTCACCGTCTTTGAGGCCTTCTTTACCGGCGGCGGCGTGCTGGTCTACGGCATCCCCGAGTTCCGTCTGCCCAAGGCAGTCGTCAAGCGCGAGATTGACGGCCTGGAGGACATGGGCGTCAAGTTTGAGTACAACTCCGTCGTGGGCAACATGGCCACGGCCGAGGAGCTGTTCGAGCAGGGCTTCGACGCCATCTACGTGGCGACCGGCGCCGGCCTGCCCAAGTTCCTCAACGTCCCCGGCGAGAACCTGCCCAACGTCTTCTTCGCTAACGAGTACCTCACCCGCGTGAACCTGATGAAGGCCAACAAGTTCCCCGAGTACGACACCCCCACCAAGCACGGCAAGAACGTCGTCGTCTTTGGTGGCGGCAACGTGGCTATGGACGCCGTCCGTACCGCCAAGCGCCTGGGCGCCGAGCACGCCATCATCGCCTACCGTCGTACCGAGGACGAGATGCCCTGCCGTCGCGCCGAGCTGCACCATGCTAAGGCCGAGGGCGTCGAAGTTCTGCCGCTCGTCTCCCCGCTCGAGTTTGTCGCTGGCGAGGACGGCTCCGTGTGCGCCGTCAAGGTCCAGAAGATGGAGCTCGGCGAGCCCGACGAGTCCGGCCGTCGTCGCCCGGTGCCCATCGAGGGCGCCATCGAGGAGATCCCCTGCGACGTCGCGATCTCGGCTATCGGCACCAACGCCAACCCCTTCGCTGCCAAGATCGGCGGCAAGATGGAGCTCAACAAGTGGGGCTACATCGTCGCTGACGAGGAGACCGGCCAGACCACCGATCCCCGCATCTGGGCCGGCGGCGACATCGTCACCGGTGCCGCTACGGTCATTCTGGCGATGGGCGCCGGCAAGAAGGCCGCCGCTTCCATCACCAAGAGCCTGCTGGGCGAGTAATCACCTACAGCGCTCGCCATCAAACGGCAAAGTCCCCGTCGAGCACACGCCCGGCGGGGACTTTTTCTATGCCGACCGCCCCAACCACCACAAAGGGGACAGGCACCTTTGTGGTGGTTGGGGACTTGCCTGGTCGTTTTATCTCAATCTGTAACAGTTAGGCCCTGTTGAGCCTTGTAGTTGTTACAGATCGAGATATTGTGCCGGCCGCCCACGCTGCATCTCAATCTGTAACAGTTAGAGACCAAATATGCCGCCTGGTGTTACAGATCAAGACGTTGGGCTGACGGCCGAACGGTTCATCTAAATCTGTAACAGTTAGAGCCATTTTCGCTGGCTTGGTGTTACAGATCGAGATTTGCAAAAGCCGAGGATAGGCACTGCCGCCAAGGCCTTCCCCTCCGCCTAAAACAAAAACCACCACAAAGGTGCCTGCCCTTTGTGGTGGTTTTGGTCGGTTAGCCTTCGAGCTGGGCGACTTTGTAGCGGTAGGCTGCGGCGATGACGTCCTTGCAACCCTCGCGGCCCAGCTTGGCGCGGTTGACGACGATGTCCTTGCCGCTCGTCATCTTCCACTTTCCGGCACTGTAGCGCTTATAGAACGCCTCGCGCGCCTTCTGCTGCTGCTTGACCAGCTTGGCGCCCTTCTTTTTGTTAAGGCCGCGCTTCTTGCGCACGATCTCGACGCGGTCCTCAAAGGGTGCGGTCACCAACACGGCAATGTGGTTGGGATTGTTGCGCAGCAGGTAATCGGACAGGCGGCCTTCGATAATGCAGCTCTCGGTCTCGCCCAGATCCAAAATCACCTGGCTCATCTTTTGGAACAACTTGTCCGAGTACGAACGCGCATCGTAGCGGTCGGGCAGAAACGCCATGTTCTCCACGGCCAGGCGCTCGTCGTAGGCAGACATCTTGTCGAGCGACTCGCCCGCACGCAGCGACGCACGTACCAGCAGCTCGTTGTCATACAGCGGAATCCCCAACTCGTCGGCGAGGATGCGTCCGATCTCGTGGCCCTCGGCACCAAAGTCGCGCGCGATGGTAATGACCACAGGACTCTTCTTGTTCTCCAGATCGCTCATCGCGATTCCTTTCTCTATGTGACAAAGGGGCTGTCCCTTTGCCACATTCTACGCTGCCACCATTCGCCTCTGATATGCTCGGACCAGCAGCGAGATACCAAAGTTGAGCACAAAGTACATCGCAAACACCAGGCCGTAGAGCATAAGCACCTGCGACAGGTCGATCGCATGGGCCATCACGACGTTTGCCGTGTACATGAGCTCGGCCACGTTAATACCCGAAAGATACGAGCTGTCCTTGATGACGGTCGTGCACTGGCTAAACAGCGCCGGAATGATCGTCTTAAACGTCTGCGGCAGAATGATGTAGCGCATGGTGGCAAAGAAGCCAAAACCCTGGCTCTGCGCTGCCTCAAACTGGCCGCGCGGAATCGAGTTGAGACCGCCGCGCACAATCTCGGCCATAACGGCGCTGGTAAACAGCGTAAAGGCGATGGTCGAAATCACAATGTCCAAACCCTGCACCGTAAAGTAGATAAACAGAATCCACAGCAGGTTCGGCGTGCAACGGAACAGCTCGATATAGGCGCTCACCAAAATACGGAACGGGCGGGGCGCATAGCTTTTAACAAGCGCCAGCACCGTGCCAAAGATGAGCGAGAAAAAGATCGACAGCGCCGAGATCTCGATTGTCTTAACAAAGCCGCCCCAAATGTAGAGCAGGTTGGTCGCGTTGAAGATTTCCATGCGCTAGGCCTCCTCTACGTTGTCGAGCCCCAGCTCGGCCAGGCTCACGCCACGCGGACGCTCCTTGGAGCGGCGCTCGAGCCACTGCACCAGCATGGCGAGCGGAAAGCAGATGATGAAGTACATAAGGCAGCAGACGATGTATCCCTGCAGGTAACCGTACAGACTCACAAAGTTGTCGGAACGGTACATAAGGTCGCCGCCGGCCACAAGCGCCAGCACCGACGTGTTCTTGACCAGGTTGAGCGCCTGGTTGCACAGCGGCGGCAGGATGATCTTGAACGTCTGGGGCAGCACGATGTACCAGTATGCCTGCGCACGGGTGAAGCCCTGGCTCTGGGCCGCTTCCATCTGACCGCGCGGAACCGCCTCGATACCGGTGCGGATGACCTCCGAAATGTAGGCCGCGTGATACAGGCCCACGCCCAAGAAGCCCAGCACGAACGGCGCGATGCGCACCGGCTGGTCGGCACCGGTTATGGCCTGCAAAAACTGCGGACCAGCCATGTACATAAAGAGCACCTGCACGGGCAACGGGGTGTTCTGGTAAAACTCCACGTACACGCGGCTTATGGCGCGCAGCACGCGCGAGCGAGTGGTAGAGAACACGCCCAGCAGCGTGCCCAGCACCAGCGACAGCAGCAGACCGGCAACAACCACTTGCAGCGTCACGCCAAAGCCCTCCCAGAAGGGCCCCATGTTTTGAAATGTCGTCGACCAACGGTCGGCGTCAAATAATCCTTCGAGCATTTGATTCCTTCCTTGGACGATGCGCCTATACAAGACCCCAGGTCTTGACCTCTTGGTCGAGCCAGCCGTCGGCCAGGCGATCGCAAATCACCTGATCGACCACGGCCGAAAGGTCGCAGCCCTTCTTGGTCGCCACGCCGTAGCCCTGCTCGCCAAACTTGACCTCGGGCTGCAGCAGCTCAACGGTCTCGTTCATGTAACCGGCCAGCGTGGAGCGGTCCATGGCAAAGACGTCGATATTGCCGGCGTCGAGCGAACTCTTGATGATGGGATAGCCGCTAAAGGCCCTAAACTCGGGCTTACAGCTAAAGCCGTTGTCCTTGATCATCTGCTCGATCAGGCCCTGCGTGGTGGCACCCTGGCTCACGCCAATGACCTTGCCGTCCAAGTCCTCAATCGAGGTAAAGCCCGAACGCTTCTTGACCATGAGTCCCACGTAGTCGGTGCGGTACGGCGTCGAGAAATCCCAGCTCTTCTTGCGCTCGTCGGTGATGGTGTAGGTCGCCGCGACCACGTCGAGTTGGCCGTTATCAATCAGCGGGCCGCGCGTCTTGGGCGTTACGTCGGTAAACTCGACAAGCTCCTGGGCACGGGCCTCCTTGTAGCTCACGCCAAAGACGGCAGCGGCGATCTGATAGCACAAATCGACTTCCATGCCCTCAAAGCGACCCTTGGCGGTGTCGTAATAGCCGTAGCCAGGAACGTCTTTCTTAACGCCGGCATTCAGATGGCCACGCGACTTGATGGCTGCAAGCTTGGATCCCTTGTCGGAGCCCTCGCCGCTGGTTGAGTTACCGCAACCGGTAAGCGCGGTCCCCGTCAGCGCAAGCATGCCGGCGCCCGCCAGCTGCAAAAAGTGACGGCGCGACACGGCCGCCCTCGTCATATCCGTCATGTCCATCACCGCGCCTAGTGCAGAATCTTGGACAGGAACTCGCGGCAGCGCGGGTTCTCGGGGTTATCGAAGAAGTGCTCGGGCGTGCCCTCCTCCAGAATGCGGCCGTCCTCCATAAAGATGACGCGGTCGGCCACCTGGCGCGCAAAGCCCATCTCGTGCGTCACGCAGATCATGGTGATGTCCTCCTGCGCGAGCTCAATCATAACGTCCAGGACTTCCTGGACCATCTCGGGGTCGAGCGCCGAGGTCGGCTCGTCAAACAGGATGATGGGCTGCTTGGTGCACAGGGCACGGGCGATGGCGATGCGCTGCTGCTGACCACCCGAGAGATTCTGCGGATACTCGCCGGCCTTATGCGCCATGCCGACGCGCTTGAGCGCGGCGATGGCGATCTCGGTCGCCTCCTCCTTGCTCTTCTTTTGCAGCTTGATGGGCGCGAGCGTCAGGTTGCCCAGCACCGTCATGTTGGGATACAGGTTGAACTGCTGGAACACCATGGAACTATACTTGCGAGCCATCTCCAGGTGGTTCTTTTTGGTGAGCGGCGTACCGTCGATGACGACCTCGCCCGACGTGGGCTCCTCCAGATAGTCGACGCAACGGATGAGCGTCGACTTGCCCGAGCCGGAAGGCCCGATCATTACGAGCTTCTCGCCGCGCTTGACGGTGAGGTTGATATCTTTGAGCACATGCAGGTCGCCAAAGTACTTGTTGAGATGCTTGATCTCGATCATGTCTGCCATGAATGTCCCTTCCCTGCGTTTACACGAGTTGAACTATTGTACGGAAAGAACCACGTTTCCGCAGCCCACACTACATTCCCGTAAAGAACCCGCAATCTTCCACCCACTCATTGGGGACAGACTTAAATGAGTGCCCAATGAGTACCTACTCATTTAAGTCTGTCCCCAATGAGTGCATCTCCAACCGCCCTTGTTGAGCATAAGTCAGCGAAAACCCGTACACGCGAGCAAGGTGACGTGAAATCAGAACCACCCTTAAAAAGGGTGGTTTGCTCTTAGGGTATAACCCACGGGCC
>OGZF01000856.1_pt1 | contig 23686 bp, 18 predicted proteins | sample 1576771 | NCBI WGS metagenome assembly OGZF01 (sample SAMEA3541536, study PRJEB24748) | human gut metagenome | biome: human gut; feature: human-associated habitat; material: faeces | place: China | collected 2012
GAGCTGCGGTATTACATTTACGACGGGCATTATAACGGCTTTAAATTCGCTGCCCTGACTTTTATGCACAGTAACGGCATATGCAAGCTCAAGCTCGGTCATCTGCTCCTTTGCGTACTGTGCGGTTCTGTCGTCAAAGCTTATAAACGCAGTCTCGCTCTTTAAGTCTATTTTCTCGATTATTCCGATGTCTCCGTTAAAAATTCCCTCGCCGGACTCCTTATCGCTGTCCCAATGGATATCGTAATTGTTTTTTATCTGCATTACCTTGTCGCCCTCTCGAAAAAGTCGAAAGCCCGAATTCAGCTCGTTTTTATTATCCGACGGCGGATTCACAAGAGACTGGAGTATTTTGTTGAGATTTACCGTGCCGGCCTCGCCCTTTTTCGACGGGCAAAGCACCTGTATATCTCTGAGCGGAGAATACGAATATGCGCGCGGCAGTCTCTCGGCATAAAGCTCCGCTATCGTTTTCGCAGCAAGAGCCGGGGTCTGCCGTTCCATCAAAAAGAAGTCGCCGTCCTTTCGGTCTGTCACGATTTTTTCACCGTTCACTATACGGTGTGCGTTGGTGACTATGAGGCTGCCCATGGACTGACGGAAAACCTCCTTCAACTCAACCACAGGCAAAAGGCGCGATTCAATTAAATCGTGAAGCACATTGCCTGCACCGACCGGCGGCAGCTGATCGGAGTCACCGAGCATAATAAGGCGACAACCGAGAGGCAATGCGTTTAAAAGACTCGCAAAAAGGCTTATATCCACCATGGAGAGCTCGTCAAGTATAAGAGCTTCACACTCAAGCGGATTGCGGATATTTCGTTTAAATGTAGGTCTGTCATGCTCGTCCCACTCAACCTCCAAAAGCCGGTGAATGGTCTTAGCCTCCTTGCCGGTAAGCTCGGTCATTCTTTTTGCCGCTCTTCCCGTGGGTGCCGCAAGGCTTATGTCCAGCCCCTCGCTTTGGAAGAGACGAAGTATGCCCTTGAGCGTGGTGGTTTTGCCTGTTCCGGGACCGCCGGTCAAAATCAGTATGCCCTTGTTCACCGCTGTCTTTATGGCAAGCTTTTGCTTTTCGGCATACGATATATTATCGGCTTTTTCGATTTTCTCTATTTCGCTGTCAAGTGCCGAATGGCCTGCCGGCGGAAAGTTCAAAAGCACCTTTATGCGGTCGCTTATACTCTTTTCATCGCGAAACGCCTGAATTAAAAAGACGTACTCCTTGTCGGTAAACACCTTTGAGACAAGTCGGTTTTCATGACAAAGCTCGTCCGTCATTATATCTACGGTATCTGCATTTGTATTAAGAAATTCGGCAGCCACGCGCAAAAGCTTATCACGCGGTATGCAGGTGTGTCCGTCGACATATAAATTATGTCTTAAAATATGCTCTATGCCCGCCTTTATCCTGTATGAATCATTTGGTCTGTGCGGAAGATTGTCAGCTATTGTCTCAACTCGGTCAAACGGTACGCCGACCTCGGGCAAACAGAGAACGTACGGGTTTTCCGTTACCTTGCCCACCACATCACCGCCGAACGCTTTATATGCGGCAAGGCACTCGCGCGGACCTATACCGTACGATTCGAGCGTCATGGTAATGCTGCGTATCGCAAACTGGCTGCGATACGACGCGCAGATTTTTTCTGCCTTTTCCGGCGAAATGCCCTTGACCTTTGAGAGCATATCGGGATTGCTTTCGAGATAATCGAATGCTTTTTCGCCGAACATATCCACAATACGCTCTGCCGTAGCCCTGCCTATTCCTTTTATTGCGCCTGCGGCAAGATAATTATAAAGCTGTTCGGTTGTTGCCGGCATATTGCGTTCAAACGCCTCCACCTTAAATTGCCTGCCGAAGGTTGTGTGATAAGTCCATTCACCCTGAAGCTTTACGGTTTCGCCGACGGAAATATCGGAAAATACGCCGACGGCCGTGATAAGGTCATCATCACAGCCGACGGAAAGCACGGTATATCCGTTTTGCTCATTTCTGAACCTTATGTCCTCTACCGTACCCTCTATTATTTCTTTTTCGTGAGTTTCGCTCATTTCAAATATTCCTCTAAATCCTCGGCGGTAAAAAGATATATACCGTTTGTTTCACGGCAAATATTTTGGCAGCCGAGCTTTTCTTTTTCGGTCATTCCCGTGTCAAGCACTATGACTTTACCGTAATCCTCATCGCCTATGAGATTCATTTTCATTCTCGCGGCGTATACTGCCGCAGACACATTTTTCCCGCAATGCTTAGACGGGATAAGTACATAGTATTCGTATTTTGCTTTCAGCAGCAGTTTTAACAGCACAGCATATACTACGGCAAAGACGCCCAATATTATAAGTCCCACAAAAACCGCGCCGAAAAAGCCCTCTAACATTAAAACCACCCCATATCATCATATGAGGCGGAAATAAAAGAGTGAGCAGCCTTGTAAGCCGAGTTCTGTCGTTTAAAGCAGTTATCTGTCTAGGCGTACCGTTGCCGGCACGCTCAAGCCATCCTTCGAAGTATTTGCCCAGCTGACAACTTCTGTCGATGTTGCATCGGGTAGGGTTTGCCTGGCAATGCCGTTACCGACATTCCGGTGAGCTCTTACCTCGCCATTCCACCCTTACCGCAAAAGCGGCGGTATATTTCTATGCACTGTCCCGGAGGTCACCCTCGGCGGCCGTTAGCCGTTACCCTGCTGTGTGATGCTCGGACTTTCCTCATCGCGCAAAGCGCTCCGCAACTGCTCGGGCTGCTCACTCTATGTATTTTATTATATTAACCTCGGCTTGTCAAATGCCAAAGTAAGCCGCGGCATTGTTATACGATATATCCTCCGCGATATTTTTAAGAAATTCCATATCGCGCGGATATTTTCCCTCCTCGACGAGGTCGCCTATATATTCGCAGAGAATACGTCTGAAATACTCGTGGCGCGGATATGACAAAAAGCTTCTCGAATCCGTCACCATACCGATAAATTTGCCGAGACATCCGAGATTTGCGAGCGTCGCAATCTGCTTTCTCATTCCGTCGTAATTGTCGTTGAACCACCAAGCCGCTCCGTACTGTATTTTTGAATAATTGCCGCTGCCCTGGAAATTACCTATCATAGAGCCGTAGACAAAATTGTCACGCGGGTTAAGATTGAAAATGACCGTTTTGGGGAGAGCGTTTTGGCTGTCAAGCGAGTCGAGGAATTTTGAAAGTCCCGAAGCCGTGTTACAATCATCTATCGAATCGAAGCCCGAATCGGCACCGATTTCCTTAAACATTCTTGTGTTGTTGTTGCGAAGAGCACCTACGTGCAGCTCCATGACCCAATCGTGTGCCGCGTATTCTTTTGCAAGCTCGGTTAAAAGGTCGGTTTTGTAGCAGTCGCACTCAAATTCTGTCGGTTTTTCGCCTGCCGCACCCTTTCTGAATATCTCTTCGAGCTCATCCTCGCCGCATTTTTCATATGGTATATATGAAAAAGAATGATCACAGGCAAGGCAGCCTACGGAATCGAAATAACGTATTCTTTCTTTAAGGACTTCTTTTAACGTCTTATAAGAATCTATTTTCACGCCCGCCGTTTTTTCCATACGGGAAAGCCACTCCGGAAACGACGGCAATTCTATACCGAGAGCCTTTTCCGGTCTGAACGCCGGAAGCACGCGGCATGAAAAGCTCTTATCCTTAGCCAAAAGCTTATGGTATTCAAGTGTATCGGCCGGGTCGTCTGTTGTGCAGACGCACACAACACCCGATTTTTCTATAAGCTCGCGCGGAGAAAAGCCGCCTTTTTTGATTTTTGCGTTGCATTTTTCCCATATCTCATCGCACGTTTCGGGAGACAGCGTTTTATAAATTCCGAAATATCTTTGAAGCTCCAGATGAGTCCAATGATAAAGCGGATTACCTATAAGATAGGGCATTGTTTTAGCCCACGCCTTAAACTTATCATAGCCGTCGGCGTCGCCCGTGATATATTTTTCGTCAATGCCGAACGAACGCATGGCGCGCCACTTGTAGTGGTCATAAGAAAGCCACAGCTCAGCTATATCGTCGGGGTTTTTGTTATCGTATATCTCCTTCGGCGACAGGTGGCAATGCCAATCGAATACAGGCATTTCTTTCGCCGCCCTGAAGAGATCCTTTGCGGTATCGGTTGACAGCAAAAAGTCGTCGTCCATAAATTTTTTCATTTTAAGCACCTATCCTTTCGAAAAAAAGCAATCTGTTTTATTTCAGCTTTAAAGTTACTATTTCAAACGGTTTCAACGTAAGATTTACCGTTCTGCCGTGTTTTTGAAGCTTTCTCTCTTCATTTTCGAGAAGGTCGGTCAAGTACACATCGTCAAAATCAAATCCGAGCGTGAGATTTACATTTGCGCGTGAATTACAGCACTCGTACAATCTCACGATTACGCCGTCGCCGTCCTCTGCATTTTTCACTGTCTCGCATATGACATTTTCCGAATCAATCGACAAAAGGGAATATTCTTCGGGAAGAGTACCGTTTTGACTTTCGATTTTTTTTGCCTCAAGCGGAGAATTGAGCAGATAAGCGAGCTTTACCGTACCTGCCTCCCTGAAATCACCGCTGTGCGGGAACAGCGAATATGTAAACTCGTGCCTGCATTTATCGGCGTCGGGATTGGGATAGTTTCCGCACTTAATCAGCGTAAGGCGAATAACCGAGTCGTGAATATCATAGCCGTACTTGCAGTCGTTTAAAAGGCTTACGCCGTAGCCGTATTCTGAAAGGTCGGCGAATTTATGCGCGCACACCTCAAATTTTGCCGCGTCCCAGCTTGTGTTTTTGTGAGTCGGTCTTTCAACCGTTCCGAATTGTATGTCGTATGTTGCCTTGTCGGCATTTATTTCCGTGGGGAAGGCGGTTTTGAGAAGTATATGGCTTTCTTTCCAGTCAATATCGTTTTCGAAGTCGATTTTCGGCGTGTTTTCATAGAGCCATATGCGCTGTACTATGGTGCTTGAGAGAAATCTTCTTGTTATCTCGATGCCGGCTCTGACACCGTCCGACAGCGGTTTTATTGAAACTACGGAATCAACTTCCCAAGACTTGTCGGTATAGTAATTGCTTATCTCCCAGTTGTCGTAGTCACGCGGAATATCTTCGTATGCAGTAAGCACATTTCCGCGCTCGCCCTTTTTGAGCACCTCGCGTTTATTTTTCTTATCGAACAGAGAAGAAAAAGCTCCGGTCTTATCAAGCTTTATTTTAAAGAACCTGTTTTCAAGGAATTTATCGGTAACCTTTACGGAATTTGTATTGCAGACGTCCGTTACAACCTTATATCCCTTCGGAGGTATATTTTTAACGTACACGGTTTTGCCGTCAAGCTTTGTTTCGCCGCTCGCCTCAAAGGAGTTCGGATTAAAAACGAGCACTCCGCCGCGTGTGTTTATATTTTCCGCGACGGCGGTTTCGGCGTCGTTTTTGATTCTTTTGCCCGCTTCGCAGATTTTCTCATACTGCCGATGCGATACCTCATATACTTCCTTTATTGATGAGCCGGGTATTATGTCGTGGAACTGATTTAAAAGTATTGTCTCCCAGCCATCGTGAAGAGCCTCCCTCGGGTACTCTTTGCCGAGTAGTTTTTGCGCCGTCACGGACAGCATTTCGGCATTTTCATAAAGGAATTCGCTTCGGCGGTTCAGCTTTTTATTCTGCGCCATGGAGGTATAGGTTCCGCGGTGATATTCAAGATACAGTTCGCCTTGCCAACAAGGAGTTTTCGGATTTTTTTCGGCTCTCTTTTTAATTCGCTCAAGGAATGAGCCGGCAAATTCCATTTTAGCGCACGGTACTCCCGAAACGCCCTTTTTCAGCACATCGTAATATTCAAGGTCTTTTCTTATAGGTCCGCCGCCGCCGTCGCCGTAACCGAAGGTTATCATCACTTCGTTGTTTATATCCTTTTGCTGATAGCGGTCGTATCCGCCTATGAGCTGACAAGGGTTGAGTTTTGCGTTGTAAGTGACGTTTGTCGCCGGCTTTTTACCTCTGACCTTATCCTGCGCGGTCATAAAATACGTGAATATATCGGTACCGTCTATCCCCTTCCAGAAAAAAGTGTCATACGGCATTTTATCGGTCTCGCTCCAGCCGATTTTGGAGGTCACGAATTTATCAACGCCGCTTTTGCGGAGGATTTGCGGCAGGGCCGCGGAATAACCGAATACATCGGGGAGCCAAAGCACCTTTGAATCAACGCCGAATTCGTTTTTGAAGAAGCTCTTGCCGTATAATATCTGCCTTACAAGGCTCTCGCCCGACGACAGATTGCAGTCCGCCTCGACCCACATGGCGCCCTCGACCTCCCATCTGCCGAGGCGTACCATTTCTTTTACCTCGGCGTAAAGCTCGGGGCTTTCCTCTTTCAGGAATTTATAGAGCTGCGCCTGACTCGACATAAACTTGTATTCGGGATATTTTTTCATAAGCTCAAGTACGGTCGAAAAAGAGCGCAACACCTTTTCCCTCGTCTGTGCAAGAGTCCAGAGCCAAGCTACGTCTATATGCGTATGGCCTATGCAGACGGCGTTTACGTCTTCTTTTTTGCAGTATTTGCCGTAGAATTCCCTGTCAAGATATGCTTCGGCAGTATCGACGGAGTCAAGAAATTCTTTTGAACCCGGCACGCGCATATCAATGAGATTTATTGCGCCGACAACGTAGTTTTCGATATCGACATAGACCTTTTCATACGGCTCGTGATAAAGCGTAACCTCATACGGCACGGCGATTTTATAATAGAGGCGGCGTGCGTTCTCGTAATACGCGTTGAGAGTCACGTTAAAATCAAGCAAGCAGTCGTTTCTGCCGGAATAGGCGTAAAGGAAGATATCATATTCGTCCTTTGCATTATCAAGGAATATTTCGCGGTGATTCACATCAAGCCCTTGCTGCAATTTGCCGTCAACATACGCTATAAACTGAGGATTTACCGCGTCCCAGCCATCAAGCTGAGTGGAGACGGTAAGCTCGAGATTTTTGCCTGTCAGTTCTTTCGGAACAATCAGTTTTTTATAAAACCATGCGTGTGCATCATATTTTCCGCCCCAGCGGTCATTTTTTTCAAAACTCTTAAAGCTCTCATCAACAACGGGCAATTCGTTACCGACTTTATATTCGCACGGCTTATATAAAAAGCCTTCGATTTTTTCGCTGTAAGCCACGGTATTTTTTTTGAACTCCTCAAGGAACACCCTGAGCCTGTCCTCATAAAAGTCTGTCTGCATATTTGCCTCCCGATATTGCTTTTTATTGCTGATATTTTATCACAGTAAAACGCGTAATACAACATACAAACAGCGTTTTACTAACGTTTTTTATGCTCCGAATATACTGCCGTAAAGTCTTTTTGCAGCCGGCAAAAAATCTTCAGACGCCACGGACGAGCACAAGAGCAAAATCTGCGGATATTTTTTCCCCGTGCCGCTCTCCTTTACCGCCACGCCGCTTATAAGGGCTCGCTCCGCGATTTCTTTTTCCGACATGGCGCACTTTATTTCGAGTCTTAAAACAAAGCCCGTTTCGCCGATATAGATATTGGCTTTATCGCCGAAAACCTCTTTCAGGGCTGATGTCAGCAGCTTCATTTTTTGGGTATACAGTCTTTTGATTTTTCTTATTCTTATTGACAGATTTCCGTCGCGGATAAAGCTGCACAATGCTATCTGTTCGGTCTTTGAGGCGGTTTGGTTATACAGCTCCGCCTTTTTTTCGTATTCGCCGAGCAGCGCGTCCGGAAGTATCATAAAGCTGAGTCTGATAGACGGTAAAAGCAGCTTTGAAAACGTACCGATATAAATTACATTTCTGCCGCAGTCAAGTCCCTGAAGCGATGGTGTGGGGCGATTGAAATATCCAAACTCACTGTCGTAATCATCCTCGATTATAAGCTTGTTTTCTCTGTCTGCAAGACGGATAAGACGAAGTCTTTCACTTGTCGGCATAACGTCGCCGAGGCGGTTTATATGCGACGGACTCACATAAATTATATCGGCCTCTTCTTTTGTACGGCATGATTTAAAGCCGTGGTCGGAAAACACCGCTGCGCCCTGTTCAAATTCCGACTCTCCGAAAAAGACCTTTTGCGAACGCGGCAGCACGGCGCATATTATATGTAAAAGGCTTTGCACGCCCGCGCCTATGACTATGTTATCTGGTGAGCAGACCGCATTTCTGTGCTCCGTGATGTATTTGCAAAGAGCCTCCCTAAGCTCGCGTTCTCCCTGCGCCTCGCCGTAGGACAGCAGTCTTTCATCCTGCCTCAAAGCACTTTTGATGTATCTTCGCCACAGCGTGAAATCAAAGCTCTCCCTGTCTGCCGAGAGAGAAGTGAAATCATAGTCGGTTTTCGGCTCAAGTTCTTTTATCCCTCTTACCGTGCCGTCTTTTTTTTCACGCCGCGCAACATCCGTCACAAAGTACCCGCTCTGCGGCTTTGATACAACATATCCGTCCGCCGCAAGCTGAAAATACGCCGCCTCAGCCGTAGTGCGGCTTACCGACAGCTCCTTTTCACACCGCCGTATTGACGGAAGCCTTGCGCCCGGAGACAGCTTGCCCTCGGTGATTAGGTCTTTATAATATTCGTAAACTCGCATATACAGCGGAATGTTTTCCTTATTCAGTCCGGAATCCACAGTATTCTCCATAACTGTCCCCTAAAAAATTTTAGTTTTTGTGTATTTCAATAATGACACATCGGGTATATTATATATTAAAATCAGGAGTTGGGCAAGTATTAAATACCGACTCGTATTTCGGCAAAAAATCATCTCGAAAAAACGGAAGGGTGTTAAAAACCATGAAAAAAATAGCCGTTATAAACGACCTTTCCGGCTTCGGCAAATGCTCTCTCACGGCGGCTATACCGGTTATATCGGCTCTTGGGCTTGAATGCTGCCCGATGCCGACGGCGGTACTGTCAAATCAAACAGGCTTTGAGAGCTTTTACTGCGATGATTTTACCGATAAAATGGATTTTTTCACGAGCGAGTGGAAAAAGCTCGGCGTTCGCTTTGACGGCATTCTTACAGGCTTTATAGCGTCGCACCGTCAGGCGGAAAAAATATTTCGTTTTCTTGACGAATTTCAAAATGACGACACCGTTTTTTTCTGTGATCCCGTTATGGCGGATGACGGAAAAATTTACGATATATACGACAAGGCTATGTGCGACGCCGTAACGCGTCTCGCAAAAAGGGCTGACATTATATCTCCGAATCTCACGGAGCTGTGTGTTCTGACGGGGGAAAGCTACGAAGCTCTCTCTTCATCGGAACCGGACGATATAGCAAAAGCCGCATCGTCCCTTTTAAACGATACTCTGAGCACGGTCATTGTTACCGGCATAAAAAAAGACGACACCGTTTTAAACGTTGTCGCCGATAAAAGCGGTTTTAAAACTGTTTCATCCAAAAAATACGGCGGAAGCTTTTCCGGTACGGGTGATCTGTTTGCCGCGGCTGTTGCGGGACTTACCGTAAAAGGCGAAGCTCCGCTATGTGCCACCGAAAAAGCCGTAGAATTCCTTGAAGGCGCCATAAGGGATTCTTACGAAGAAAACACGGATCGTAATTTCGGGGTAAATTTTGAAAAATATTTGGGGAAGCTTATGTAAAGCATCTCACAAAGAGCCGTATTGCGCCCTGCAATCCGGCACCGCGAGCTTCTCGGATATTTCACTACGAAAGAATATGGTGACCACTATGAACACAAAATCAAAATCAATGACAGCGCTTTTAAACCTTGTTAAAGCTGCGGTTTTTGCCGCTCTTATTGCCGTAATGACGGCATACATCAAATTTAACACCGGTATAAACGACGGTTATCTCCACTTCGGCGACAGTATGATTTACCTTGCCGCATGTATTCTTCCGCTTCCGTACGCAATGGCGGCTGCGGCAATAGGCGGTTTTTGTGCCGATATACTTGCCGGTGCTGCCGCTTGGGCTCCGTTTACGGCAGTAATTAAGGCTCTTAACGCTCTGCCGTTTGCACTCGTTTATACCTGCCACGCAACGAAGAGCCCCAACAAAATTCTTAATAAGACCACCGCGTTTATGCCTCTTGTTTCCGGTCTTATAACAATCTTCGGTTATCTTCTTGCGGAGGGACTTTTATATTCGTTCCCCACGGCATTAACCTCCGTTCCGTTCTCGATTATTCAGGCAGTCGGCAGTGCAATAATCTACTATATTGCCGCTCCGGCGCTTGATAAAGTTAAATTCAAAACAAAATTATCCTAAAGGGAGTCTTTTTAATGGCTGACATAGTTTACACCTTTGAGGGCAGCGTATACCTTAACATCACAAATTCCTGTCCGTGCAAATGCAAATTCTGCATCCGCAACAATTCGGATTCGGTAGGTGACGCGGACACACTTTGGTTCTCGGGTCACAACCCCTCGTTTGATGAAATTAAAAAAGCTATTGACGAATACGATTTTACCGGCTACAACGGCGAGGTTATATTCTGCGGCTACGGTGAACCGACTTTTGCATATGACAATCTCATAAAGACGTGCAAATACATTCACGAAAAGCTCGGCTTAAAGGTTCGTCTTAATACGAACGGCCTTTCCGACCTGCTCAACAAAAAGCCGACAGCCAAGGAATTATGTGAAAATACCGATAAAATCTCGATAAGCCTTAACGAATACAGCAGCGAAAAATACTGTGAGCTGTGTGCTCCGGCATTCGGTGAAAAATCGTTTGACGCCATCATCAAATTTGCAAAAGAGTGTAAACAGTACGGTCAGGATCTGCGTTTTTCGGTGGTCGATGTTATCCCACAAGAGGATATTGAAAAATGCAGAGAGCTTGCCGACAGTCTCGGTATCCCGCTTAGAGTCAGAGCCTATGTTGCCGACTGAGAATAATCGTCCGTCAGCTTTTTTCGCATAATCGCAAGCACGGCTCTCTCCTTTCTTGAAACCTGCACCTGTGACATTCCGAGTTTTTTGGCTGTCACACTTTGCGTAAGCCCCTTGAAATATCTGAGCCTTATAAGGGTTTGGTCTTTTTTTGGCAAAGCTTTTAAAACCTCTTCGAGAGCCAATTTATCCTGAATGGCATCTTCGCCCGAGGGCACGGGAACATCGGTTTGACGTTCATTGTCATCGTCCGACGCAGTGAGCGACACGGGCGGCAAGGAAATATTTAAAAGTTCCGATACGGCAAAGCAGTCTATCCCCAGAATTTTTGATAATTCTGTTACGGTAGGCTCTCTGCCGTTTTCTTTTGTCAACTTTTCGCTGAGCTTAACGGCTTCGCGCGAGCGTTCCTTTAAGGAGCGGCTGACCTTTACCGCTCCGCCGTCTCTGAAAAGTCTTCTGATTTCACCCAAAACCGCAGGTACGGCATACGTTGAAAAAGCAAAGCCGAGCTCCTCGCGAAAGCCGTCCGCCGCCTTGACAAGTCCGAGACACCCTGCGGAATAAAGCTCCTCATATTCTATTCCTCTGCCGCGGAATCTGTTTGCACAGGCGTGTACCAAGCCGAGATTTTGCTCAATCAGCTCTTTTCGGTCCATTGCTCTTTACCCTTTATCGTTTTATATAAGGTTACAGTTGTGCCTTTTCCGAGCGTTGACGTCACTCTCACCTTATCGGAAAAGCTCTCCATCACGGAAAACCCGAGACCCGACCTGTCGCCGCCGAGCGTTGTAAACAGCGGCTGGCGGGCTTTTTTTATGTCTTCTATCCCGCGACCTCTGTCGCGTATTTTCGTCACAGTTTTTCCGTCGCCGTAAATTTTGACGTCTATGTATATTTTTCCGCACGAATTTTTGTAGGCGTGGACTATACAGTTTGTCACCGCCTCGCTGACGGAGGTCCTTATATCGTTCAGCTCCTCTATTGTGGGGTCAAGCTGTGAAATAAACGCCGACACCGCCGTACGTGCATATCCTTCGTTTACGGAACGGCTCTCCAGTTGCATTTTGAGTTCATTAAGCGGTTTCACTTTTCTCCGCCTCCTTTTTCTTTTTCAGCACCGCGAGATTTTGAAGCCCCGCGAGGCACATTACCTTATATGCATGGCGTGACAGGCCGTGAATTTCGAGTGAGGCTCCCATACTCTCGCATATCTTGTATCTGCCCATCACAAGTCCTATTCCGGAGCTGTCCATAAATGTGACTCCCGAAAAATCAAGCACGACTCTTTTAGGGTGTGCCGAAATAATTGCCGCGTCTGTTTTTTCGCGTATGGGCAAAGCGACATGATGGTCGATTTCACCTGATAAAAATGACGTAACAACATCTTCGTCTGTCTTAATTTCAACGGACATATTTTTTCATCCCTTCCGAGTTTTCTTCCATTTTAACGGACAAGCATTAAAAAAGCTGTCGCAATATGGTAACGAATACTGTTTTTTCAAAATATAATGATATTGTATATATCAGAGCAAAGGAGAGAACAGCCTTGGAGCATAAAAAAAGCCTTGCCTTTTTGCCCGTCGGTGAAAAAGCAAGGGTGTTATCGGTTGAAAACGGAGGAAATATGAAAAGACGGCTTCAGGATCTCGGAGTTATAAGGGACACCGAAATCGGTTGTGTTCTCGACAGCATATCCGGCGACATAAAAGTCTACATGATACGCGGTGCATACATTGCGATACGAAAGTCCGACGCAGAGCAGATACTTCTTAAATAGGGTGATAATTTGAAAAAACAAAAAATTCCCAATAAAAAAGTAATAGCACTTGCCGGCAATCCGAACGTCGGAAAAAGCACGGTATTTAACGCGCTCACAGGTATGCACCAGCACACCGGTAATTGGACGGGCAAGACGGTAGACTCCGCAGAGGGCAGGTTTCTTTATAAAGAAAGAGAATATGTTTTGGTCGATCTGCCGGGTACATATTCTCTTTGCTCACACTCCGAAGAAGAGGAAAATGCAGGTAAATTTTTGCAATCTCATCGGTATGACGCCGTAATCGTTGTATGCGACGCGGTCTGCCTTGAGCGCAATTTAAATCTCGTCCTGCAAGCCATGGAAATAACGGGTAATATAATTGTTTGTATAAACCTGTTAGATGAGGCGAAAAAAAAGGGCATAGAAATTGACACGGAAAAGCTCGAAAAACGACTCGGTGTTCCGACAGTCGGCATTTGTGCACGTACAAAGCAGGGGTTTCCGGAGCTTTTGGCCGCGGTTCAAAAAATGTCGGCAGATAAAAAAGCACCGATTTTCCCCGTAAAATACAGTGAAAGCACCGAAAAGGCAATAGAAATTCTCTGCGACGCATTAAGAAAAAATACAAATCTTCCGCTGAATGAAAGATACATGGCTCTGCGTCTTTTAACAGAGCCGAAAAAAAGCACGGAGGAATTTAAGGAGATATTCGGCGACGACAAATTAAAAGGCCGCGACATTTCGGACGCGCTGGAAAGAGCGTACCGTGTGTGCGGCGGAAGAAAAAACATAGAAGACGATATTCCCGAAAGCATAGTTAAAACAGCCGAAAATGCAGTTGACGGCGTTGTAAAAACAAATCAAAACAAGAAGCATGACTTTGACCGCAAATTAGATAAGCTTTTCACAAGCAAGCTTACGGGAATACCGATAATGTTGCTGCTTTTACTGCTCATATTTTGGATTACCGTGGTGGGTGCCAATTACCCGAGCGAGCTTTTACAGCGTGCAAGCGGTTTTCTCACACAAAAGCTTATGCTCCTTTTGACAAATGCCGGCGTTTCTGTGTGGCTGCGCGAAATGCTTGTAAACGGAATGTTTAAGGTCTTATGCTGGGTCATATCGGTAATGCTGCCTCCCATGGCAATATTTTTCCCCCTGTTCACCCTGCTTGAGGACTTCGGATACCTGCCGAGAGTTGCGTTTAATCTTGACCACTGCTTCAGAAAATGCGGTACCTGCGGCAAACAAGCTCTCACGATGTGTATGGGCTTCGGATGCAACGCGGTAGGGGTCACCGGCTGCCGCATAATAGACAGTCCTCGCGAAAAGCTTATAGCCGTTATAACAAACTGCCTTGTCCCCTGCAACGGGCGTTTTCCGTCGCTCATAAGTATTATAACCATATTTTTTGCCGCCGGCAGCTTCGGCATATGCCGTTCGGTATTTACCGCCGCACTTTTGACGCTTGTTATTGTATTCAGCGTACTTTTAACCTTTGTTTCGTCGCGTATACTGTCAAAAACACTTCTTCGCGGAGTACCGTCGTCATTCACTCTTGAGATGCCTCCGTACAGAAAGCCGCAGGTCTTAAAGGTCATAGTGCGTTCGATTTTTGACAGGGCCCTTTTTGTTCTCGGAAGAGCCGCCGCAGTTGCCGCTCCGGCAGGCATTATAATCTGGCTTGCGGCAAATGTAACTGTTCGCGGTGAAAGTCTGTTATCTGCTTTTTCGGGTGCGCTGGACCCATTTGCAAAGCTCATAGGGCTCGACGGAGTCATACTGACAGCCTTTATACTCGGTTTTCCCGCTAACGAAACAGTTGTACCGATAATGATAATGGCATACACAGCAACCGGTACGCTTACGGATTTTGACTCGCTTTCAGGGCTAAAAGACATTCTCATCTGTAACGGTTGGACTTATACGACCGCTGTTTGCTTTATTCTGTTTTCCCTGATGCATTGGCCGTGCTCAACAACTCTTTTGACAATAAAAAAAGAAACGCACAGCCATTTTTGGACCGCCGTTTCCTTTATTTTCCCGACTCTGATGGGATTTATTGTGTGTTTCACTGTAAAACTCATATCCGTAATATTCTCTTTTTAAGCTCTTCAGACAGAATTTCCGGGTTCTCATCACTGTATTCAAACTGCTTTGAGAGATATTTCACGCTGTTTATCCTGTCGGCAAGATCAAATTTTCCGCGCTCCGCAAAAAGCAATACGTCGGCATAAAATGTAATCGCCGTAACGCCGACGCAAAAGCAGAATTTGCCTAAAGCATCGCCGTCATACACGGCTTTAGGGAAATGGCGGAACACAAGATACGATAAGAGCTTTTCGTAGTCAGCCGTTCTTTCGCCGAGATAAGATATAAAAGTCTTTCGGGAAAACAAAGCCTCGGCTTTGTTTTCGCACAGGCACTTTAACAGATGAGTAAAATCAGCGTCATACGCCTCTGTTTTTTTCGACGCTTTAATTAAAATGTCGTAAAATTCATTCTCGCTCGGAAAAGCAAAGTTGATTTTTCCGTACTGCTTTAAAAGTAAATTTTCAAATATTGAGTGAATTCTGTCATGAAGAGTCTGTGTTCTGTCACAAAGCGTATGTAAAGCACTTTGCCTTAACATATATAGCGTTTCGGAATCAATCAGGCCGTCATCAAAATATGCGGCATCATCGCGTGATTCTGCCTCGGTAATCAGCTTCAGCGGAGATGTATTGAGAAAAAGTAAGCTTGCAGCTTCCTCGCAGCAAAGCCCCTCGCCCATATCGTAAAAATCGCCGTATCGCGCGTAAAACCGCGGATGTTCACGGCATATTTCACACAGCATATCCTCGCCCTTTGTCAGTATCAGCTCACACAAACCGTCGCTTTTGAGAAACGGACAGCGATCGTCTTCTGTCAGGATAAAGCATTGCTTCTCTCTATCTGTAAACCTATTCAGCTTTACAGATATAGAGCCGTTTTCATTCTCATATTTTCGCATTGTTTCATCATCAATGTCTATTTCCCAGCCTATACAGCACGAATCCGTACATTCACCCGCCCTGCATTTAAAGCTGTCATAAAAATCCGGTTTAGTTATAAGCATAAAGACGGCTCTCCTTTTACTTTTCCCTGAAATAATATCACAAATCGACTGTATCTTCAATAAATTATGCGGTGCACTTGATAAGCTGCGATTTTTCTGCTAACATTATATAGTGTAAATGATAATTCGTTTTAAACGAGGTATAAAAAATGGAAAAGCTGCAAAGCATACTGAATTACTCCGTCGGCTCATTTACTGTGGGGAAAATATTTGAGGCCGTCATAGTATTTGTTATATGCTACTTTCTGATACGCATTATTATGAAGGTGCTTAAGAGAGTGCTCGGCAAAACAAGCCTTGACGCGACACTCAGTAAAATAATAACGGCGGTAATAAAATTTATTCTCTGTTTCATAACCGCAATAATAGTTATAGATACGCTCGGCGTCTCCGCGACTTCGCTTGTGGCGGCGTTCTCGGTGGTCGGCCTTGCCGCATCTCTCGCCGTTCAGGATTCGCTTTCAAACCTTGCAAGCGGCATTATGATACTTGTTGCAAAGCCGTTTAAAATAGGCGATTATGTCGAGGCTGACGGGGTTACGGGAACTGTTATGATGACGGGACTTATTCACACAAGAATAAAGGCGATAGACAACAAGGTAATATATGTTCCCAACAGCAAAATAATAGCGGCAAAAATAGTAAATTACACTTCGCAGGAAAAGCGGCGTGTTGATATAGAAATTTCGGCGTCATATGACGCGCCCATTGAAAAAGTCCGCAAGGCTCTGCTTGACGCAGTTGAAAATACGGATATGTTTTTGGACGACCCCGAAAAACCTTTTGCGGCGGTACTCTCTTACGATGACAGCAGCATAAAATATGTTGTAAGGGCATGGGTTGAAACACCGAAGTATTGGGACGCTCACTTTGCCCTTATGGAGAGGATAAAGACCGAATTTGATAACGCAGGCATTGAAATGACGTATAATCATCTCAATGTACATTTGATTGATAAGTAAGAGGGTGTAAAAATGTTTGATCCGCTTAACCAAAACGGCGACGATGAAATAGATTTTTCCGAAAAGAACTTGTTCGAAGGACTCCCGGTTGATGAGATTTGCAAAAATACAGTCGATTTCCCGGAGGAGGAATTCAAAAAGCCCGAAAAAGGAGAAGAAAAAAAGATACCCGATAATTCAACGGTATCTGAAGAGCAAAAACCTCATTTGGTGATTTAACATAATATTTTTATAAATAGGGCGATAAACCGTCGTTTCGGCTTCGCCGCCATTATGCTATATTTTCGACGACAAATCACAAGAATGTACTTGACAAAAACGCCTGTTGCATATATAATATTCAAGCACTTAAAAGTGTACCTGTTATGCGCTTGTAGCTCAGCTGGATAGAGCATCTGCCTTCTAAGCAGAGGGTCGGGGGTTCGAGTCCCTCCAAGCGCGCCAGTTAATATGGTGGGTATAGCTTAGTTGGTTAAAGCGCCAGTTTGTGGCACTGGAGACCGTCGGTTCGAATCCGACTATCCACCCCACTTTCTAAATCTGCAAGATATTTCTCTTGCAGATTTACGTTTATTAAGGTATAATTTTAAAAAAGTAAATATTGGGGTGTCGTCAAGCGGTAAGACACAGCACTTTGACTGCTGCATTCGTAGGTTCAAATCCTGCCACCCCAGCCATCAAGAGGCTACAAAAAAGATATAGCCCAAGGGAACCCCGATTTTATCGGGGTTTTCGTCATTTATATGGCAAAATTTCACTAAACAATTTCGTAGATATAAAACCGCCGTTTTCCATTTGTGTATGGATTCGAACTCTAACATAACACCTCGTAATTATTACATAAACGCACGGATATTAAATTCTGTGCGTTTTTTCATATCTATTTTAACAAAGGAGAATATATGCTACAGAAAGAATTAGCCAAACGCCTCAAAGCTCGGTACGACACCAAGATGGACGGAAGCGGATGGTTAGAAGTGCCCTCGGACGGCATCCCCCTCTGCCGGATAAAATACAACGGTCAATTTCTAAGCAATATGAATTTGAAAAGAGCTCAACTAAAAAGTTCTCTGAATTATTAAATAATACGGTTAACGAAATACGATTATATACAGATAAAACCGTGGCTGTTGTTCTTCGAAACAGACAGTACATAGGAAGAAAGAAAATATATAATGGAACAGATTATATCTGCAGCTCCGAAAAAACAGTACGAATAATTGAGCCGACCATCCCGATTAACGAAAACATAAAATTAAATTATCGCCTTCTTCGAGTTGACGCTTATTGCCGAGTATCTACCAAGCAGGAAGAACAACTCAACAGTTACGAAAATCAGGTGGGACACTATACGCACCGAATCAATTCCGAAAAAGATTGGCAACTGGAGGGAATATATACCGATAAAGGCATCTCGGGCACAAGTGTAAAAAAACGTGATGAGTTTAACCGAATGATGTGCCGTTGTAAACAAGGCAAAATAGATATGATTATCACAAAATCCATTGCACGATTTGCAAGAAATACTGTTGACTGCTTGAAATATGTACGAACGCTGAAAGATTTGGGCGTTGATGTGTATTTTGAAGAACAGGGAATCCACAGTAATCAACCCGGTGCAGAATTCTATATAACAAGCGAGTCGGAAAACATCAGTGCAAATGTTAAATGGGGTAAGGCACAAAGTGCAAAGGAAGGCAAAGTAAACTTTCACTATCAAAATTTTTCTCGGATACCGTAAAGGAACAGACGGAAAACCTGAAATTGTACCTGAGGAAGCAGAAACAATACGCCTCATATATGGTTTATTCCTTGCGGGTAATAGCTTGAACGGTATAGTTCACGAACTCGAAAAACGGGGAATATTAAGCCCGGCAGGAAAAGAAAAGTGGCAGCTTTCAACGGTTCGGTCTATTCTCTCTAACGAAAAATACAAAGGCGATACAATAATAAACAAAACATATATAACCGATTGTATCAGCAAAAAAGTCAGGGCAAATAACGGAGAACGACCAAAATACTATGTTGAAAACAGCCATCCGGCAATTATTGATTCCGCAACATTCGGCAGGGATCAGGAAGAACTTGCGAGACGATCAGGAAAGCATAAAGTAAAACAGGTCGGCACAAAAACCGAGCAGGGAAAATATTCAAGCAAATATGCTTTAACGAAACTGCTTATTTGCGGAGAATGTAAAACGCCGTATCGCAGATGCACCTGGACAGCAAGCGGTAAAAAGAAAATTGTATGGCGGTGCATTAACCGCCTTGATTACGGAAAGAAATACTGTCACAACCCACCTAGTATTGAAGAAAGTGTACTGCAAAAGGCAATTATGGAAGCAATAATGAAAATTGCCATACAAAATACGGATGTTATGAACACGCTAAAACTGCATATAGGCATGGGTTTAACGGGTGAAAATGAAGAAGATAACATTCTTGACATACAAGTGAAAATTGCCGAAATCGATGCCGAATTCAAAAGGATGCTTGACTGTGTATCAGCCGAAACTATGGATGCGTTAGATGATGAAAAGGCAACAAGACTTATGAATGAAAAAAGCGAATTGCAACAGCAGCTCGCCCATTATGATAGTTTGCAACAACAAAGAGAAAATACAAAATCAAGGCTTGATGACATATGTACAATACTTGACGGATTAAAAAATCACCCTATGAAATATGATGACCAACTTGTTCGGCAATTGCTCGAATGTGTGGTGATAGAATCCAAAGAAAAGATAAAAATTATTTTCTCCGGCGGAGTGGAAGTGGAAGAGGAACTGAATTAGATATATTAACTGATTTTAAGTCTTCTATATATTTAATCAATATGAATAATCATCACTTTATTAAATGTAATTGGATATATGATATAATGAAAATAATATTATGTTATTTCGAGGTATACAATGAAGATTTTAATGCTTTCTGATTTCCATATAGGAAATGAAAACTTTGATATGCATAAAAGTTTTCATTTCATTGATAGAGCCTATGAGGTATGGCGAATATTCTGCTGCCGTTGGTGCTGCAACGAGCTGCTTTAATAAAATATAATTAATTCTATTTGAATGGGATTATTAAAACTAACATATACTCGCATTAAAACATTTTCAATAGTTTACCTATATTAGTTTGGCTTATATATTATGAAATTAAAAGAAGGTATTTTAATAAATATGCAAAATTTTCTAATGAGTTTTAAAATTATGGTATATTTACTTATACCTATATAAAATAATTAGATGACACGTAAAATTATTCAAGAGAAATCATTTTGCATTTATACCCACTTTCACGCTGCAAGTGTTTTATTATAGTGAAATTTAAATTTATAAAAATGCAATAAGATTTGCCCGACTTCATATAATCGTTAGTCATATTTTTAATTATTGCATTTAGTTATGCGAAAAACATTGCACTTTTGCATTAAAATTGTGCAATTTTGTATTATATATTGACAAAATATGTAAAATATGTTATTGAAGTTATATAAAAAACGAAGTGTTAAAAGAAGTGAATTATATGAATATACCACAATATTTAAAATGGATTATTGAAGAACAAGGTGTTGTTTTTAATGACGGTATACCATTAAACTCCTATAAAATCACATACGATATTTCTGATGAAGAGACTTTAAACCAGTGGGCGTTACATATAAGGAGACATTATATACAAGATAATGAATTAGAAGAAAGTCTAAAAGAACTACCGTATTCTAAAGAAGAATACCTAAAAACATATAAAATCCCCCAAAGAGGTGGTCAGGGTTCAGTATCCAGATCGGCAGATATCACAGAAATACTTGTTGCAGATATGTTACAGTTTCTTATGAACTATGAGGTGCCAAGAATCAAACAGCTTAATCGTTCGAATAAGAATTTATCCGAGCATGGTACAGATGTTATTGGATTTAAATTTGAAAGTTCTGTAGATGAGCCTAGTCGAAAAGATATATTGATAGCTACAGAGGTAAAAGCAAATTTAAGTGGAACCAATTTCAACACAATAAAAAAGGCTGTAAATGATTCAAAAAAGGATAATTTTCGAATTGCAACAACATTAGATTATTACAGGCTAAAATTAAAACAGTATGGTGATGTTGACAACGCAAGAAAAATTTTGCGATTCGAACGTAAAAGCGAACTTCCTTATAAAACCATTTATAATGCGTTTGCAATAACTAGTCTTGATGTTATTGATGATAATACTATAATTCAAATTAATGGCTCAGACTTAAATTTAGAATTAAATCAAAATGTTTATTTTGTTCATGGAAAAGATTTGATGGAATTAGCACACAATGTATATGATAGGTGTAAAGAATAATGAAAACTTCAAATTTAACACAATTATTATTAAAATACCAAAAAGCAAAAGCAAAACTTACGGAGTTTGAAATTGACAAACAAGATTATCCGAAATTTAGAGCAGATTCAGAGGATTTGTTTTATTTCACAATTTATATTATTTCAAGATATTCTGAATGCATAGTTTGTGGAGATGAAACTACCGCTTCGAGTATAAAAGAAAATTTAGAGTTGGTATCTCAATATTACGATGCTTGTTTTAATTCTAAAGATAATAAAGAATACTCAAATGAATTTTTACTAATAGGATTATCAGCGTATTTTCTTTCAAATGACTTTGGAAGTGCAAAAGTTTTATGTAAAGAAATAGAAAAAGAATACTTTTCGCAAGAAAGTCCACAATACTTGATTATTGCAATTGTTGATTATTTACTAAACTCCACTGAAATATCAATAAAGACTGATAATCAAACTTTATTGGATTTAATTACACACTTTGTTGATTATTTTCATAATGGAAATGGTTATGATTCTATAATGGATCTTGTATATAATTACAAAAATCAGGTTGAATTGCAAGAACTGGTATTAGATAATATTTTTATAAATGTGCTAATAGCTATACTTATTATCACAAAACAAAATTCAGCTTGGGAGATAATAAGATATTCTAATGGTTATAATACATATGATTTTATAAAGTATTTTGGGAAAAATGATGCTATTAAAATTTTTTGGGAAGCCCAAAAGATTATCGCTGAATCGGGAATTCTTAATGGTAAAAGTGGTATTGTTCAATTACCAACGGGCGTCGGCAAAACAAAGAGTCTTGAATTAATAATTGAAACCGGAATTATATCTAATAGAGTAAAAAATACAATTGTTGTTTCACCTTTACGAGCCCTTTGTAATGAAATAACTGATGATTTAGCCCAAGCGCTACAGGATGAAATTGTTATCACTCAATTTTCGGATATTTTACAAACGGATTTTGATTTGGAGTTTTTATCAAATGATAATAACAATGTTATTATTTGCACACCTGAAAAATTAAATTATGTTTTATATCATCAGTCAAACGTTTTTGATTTAATTGATTTGATAGTTTTTGATGAGGCTCATATGTTTGACGATGGTAACAGAGGGGTGAATTTTGAATTACTCATTTCAGAAATCAGAAGTAGAATTAATTTTTCTGAAAAGCAATTAGTCATGCTGTCTGCTGTTTTACCTAATGCTGAAATCATTAAAGAATGGTTATTTAATGATCAAGGCGTATTGGCAAATAGCAAAACATTAAAAGGAACGCCCAAAACTCTAGGCTTTGCTTCTCGCACAAAAGATCTGCATTATTTTACTAATGATTTTGATGAAGAAGATTATTTCGTTCCTAAAAGCCTAGAAATCACAACTCTAAATAAACTTCCTCGAGAACGTAAAAATAGAGTTTTCCCCGAAGCAAATAATGCAAAAGATATTGCTATTTATTATTCTGTAAAACTCTGCCATAATGGCGGCATTGCAATCTATGTAAATAGAACCGATTCGGTATCAACTGTAATTAAACGTATTATAGAATTATACAACCATGGATATGACTTATCTGAAATCATTCATAACAGTAATCTCGAAGAAATACAAAAAATCACAAGGCTGTTTGCAGCTTATTATGGAGAAAATCATATTTTTACAAAGGCAAGTAAATTGGGAGTTTTTCCACATTATTCAAGATTACCTAACGGTTTACGAATAGCAATTGAGACTGCATTTAAGGAAAGGTTTATATGTTTCGTTGTATGTACTTCAACTCTTGCTCAGGGAGTAAATATACCTATAAAGTACTTATTTGTCACAAGCAATAAATTTGATTTTGATAATATGAAGGTCAGAAATTTTCAAAATTTGATAGGCAGAACTGCTCGTTCTGGTATGTACACATCAGGAGATGTAATTATAACCGACCCGAATTTCTTTGATAAAAAGAACAATCACGACGAAAACTATTACGCTTGGCAAAGGTGCAAAGAATTAGCAAACTCAGAATATTCTGAACCTTGCAGCAGTTCTATTTTAACTTTAATTAACAATCTTTATATTGACCATACATATTGTTTTAATGGAGAAGATAATGCAAAATACATAATTGATCACTATAAAGACTGCAATGATGTTATAGAAGAATTATATAAAACTTTGTTATCTGATTGTGATAGTGAAATTCAAAGGGAAAATTTAAGTACTAAAATACAAGAAATGAAATTTGCGATTCAGTCTATTGAAAGTTATTTGTGTTTTGCATATTCGCAAAATAACAGTGTTGATATTTCAATGTTGAGTGAAACAATATGCAAAAACACTCTAGCATTCCATATAGCTGATAAACAAAAAAGAACTGTTTTATTGGAACTCTTTAAGGTGATTTCTAATAAAATATCGGATCTTCCATATGAAAGACTTAATCGATATGCCACCTCTATGACTGGAATAACAACATCAAGCAAAATTGAAAATTGGATAATTGAAAACTTTAATATTGATTTTGAATATGATTATAATGATTTAATAGAATTAATAATTAGGTGTTACAAATCAGTCTATAGTGGTTCAGTTGTCAAGACAAAAATCTAAGCTTTTTATAATGAACTGATAT
>OGZF01000879.1_pt1 | contig 23247 bp, 23 predicted proteins | sample 1576771 | NCBI WGS metagenome assembly OGZF01 (sample SAMEA3541536, study PRJEB24748) | human gut metagenome | biome: human gut; feature: human-associated habitat; material: faeces | place: China | collected 2012
CATCAATGGTAGCTTCCCAAAAATCTTGCTTTTCATCTTGGTGACAAGCTGTTAAAGATATAGCGCAAAATAAGCAGAGAATATATTTGAATAATTTCATGATTAAAGCCTTCTTTCTTTATCAAACAATTTTGGATGATAAATATCTTGAATTAGTGTATTTAAATACAAGCAAAAGAACATCTATATATTTATGTTTCTAATTCATGGATACTATAGTTCTTAAATAGATGAAAATCAAGAATATAAAAAGCCAAACCTGATAAAGATTGGATTAAAAACGAAGGCCCAAAGACCTTCATTTTTACTATTCTGTTCTCTTCTTTTTAAATAACGCAAACAACAATACCAATCCACTCATCAATAATAAAGCCATCCATTGTCCCATATTGTATGAGTATGCCGTATTCAAAGACTTCTTCTTATCCGACTTAACATCTTTCTTCTTATCTACCTTTGAAGTTGTTGGCTTTTCTTTATTCGTACTAGGCTTAGCATCTTCTTTCCCTGGTTTTTCAGCATCTGTACCAGGCTTTTTATCTTCTTCTGGCTTTGCCGGATTTTCTGTATCCGTACCAGTCTTAGTATCTTCTTCTGTTCCAGGCTTTTCAACAACTTTATTCTTCACTTCAAATTCAGTTGTACATTCTCCATCTGTGTAAACCACTGTCAATGTATGTTTACCATCAGACAACGTTTCAAGATAATCCTTCTTCAATGTGACAAGAGTAGAACCAGGAATCGCTGTATACTTATCTGCACCAATTAAAGTGCCATCCACCTCAACACCTGTAAATTTAGAGAATTCACCATCCGTTTTGAAACCAAGATCCTTACCACTATTCTTGATCCACTCTCCATTTGCGCCATCAATAAAGTTATATGTGGAAGAGTTCGCTTGTAACCACAAACATTACATGTAGTATCTCGGCTCGTACTAAACTGATGATAATCTTGATATTTTATAGTATACGCTTTATTTGGACACGCTGGATCCGTACACTCTTGCCAATGTCCAATATTATCATAACTCCACTTACCATAAGTATGCGTATGAACAGGAACTAACTTTTTATATAACGCTTCAATTTTCACATTTGAATCTTTGATTGTTATTGTAGTGTTTGGACTCCTATAATTACCAAAAGCAGCCGTTCCTGAAGTAATCTTCCAACGATCAAACTCTTCACCAGCTGGTGCTACATTTGCTTGAATGCTTACAACTTCATTTTCTTCATACGTTCCAGAACCTGTACCATTCTTAACAATTAAATCAAACTTCAAAGTTGGTGCAGGAACAGAACTTTCCTTATATACAGCCTTAATATTTGCGGCCATTGCCTTCGTAGTAACTTTTGTAGTCGCACTATTTACATCTTCGATGACTGCATCCCCAGAAACAAGTTCCCACTTATCAAATTCTTTACCTGACTCCGGCGCATATGCCTTAATAATAACTTCACTATTTTCTGAATAATCTCCTGAACCAATTCCACCATCAACCTTTAATGCGTATTTTGCAGGTCCCGGTGGCGTAATTGGAGTTGCATCCTTATAGACTGCTTCAATCTTTACATCAGCTTGTTTAATAATCACTTCGGTAGTATCTTCTAACCGATTTTGAATATACGGATTTCCCACTAATACTTCCCATTTCCAGAATACTTTTCCTGCAGGTGGGGCATCCGCTTTGATTGTTACAACAGTACCCTGTGTAAAACTTCCAGAACCCGTACCATTGACAACATTAAGTTCAAATTTCTTATCCTTATAAACAGCTTCCACTGTAACTGGGCCATCCACATTTGTAATTGTTGTAGTTGGATTATGTACATCTTTAATTGTTGCCTTACCAGCCTTTATGACCCATTTATCAAATTCTTTATCATAAGAAGCAGACGTTTTAGCTACAAGCGTTGCAACATCACTCTTGGAAACAATTAAAGAATCACTACCATTCACAGTTCCATTACGAACAATAATCTTACTTGTTGTATCACCATATTCTGGAACTATGACATGCGTATAAGGACTTGCATCATAATTTGTTTTTTCTTTAAACCAAACCACATATTCACCTGGCTCTAGATTTGTAGTTTCTCCATCACCACAATTTTGTTTAAAACCACCCGATACTTTTTTGTATCGCATTTCAGATGTCGTACCAACAATCTTACCATACTTAGCACTTGAACTCGAAGGAGCTACACCCTGTAAACCACCAGGTGTATCTTGCTGAGCCTCACGAATTTCCCATTCAATCGTTTTTTCATCCGTCGAACCATCTTCCCATTCATAACCTTCAAGTAAATTCACTTTTGCGAAATACTTTCCAGCATTCGTTGCCTTATAGACGCCACTAAGTGTATAGCCTTCACCTGCATCTACACCTACTTGTTCTTTCCCGTTATAAGTATAAAAATTCATATATAAATATTTATATTTAGGCCAAGGCACAGATACCTGTTTAATGCTAGAATATACTCTAAATTTAAACTTCACTTTATGACCATTTCCACAATCATAATCATATGTAACAAAATCTTTCCCATTCTCAACAATCAACACACCCGAATTTACAGTCGCATTTTGCCAATTCGAAGCTTTACTCACATCAAAACCAGCCGGAAGCTTTGATAAATCAAATCTTTTTCCCTTACCAACCGTTATTGGATATATATTATTTGCCAAATATACAGTCATAGATGGCGAATTATGACTCAAATCAATTGATGTTAAGTTATTCAATTCGCTCTGTAACTCCATTAACTTCACATTGTTTTTCACATTTAAAGTTTCAATCGGATTACGCCCAATATACAAAGTCTCTAATTCTGTATTCTGACTTACATCAATGGAAGTAATCTTATTACTATAAATATCAAACTTCTTTAACAATGGATTATGACTCGTATTTAAAGAAGTTAATGCATTTTTACTACAAATCAATTTAACCAGCTTTGTATTTTTACTGACATCTAATGAAGTCAATTGATTATTATCACAATTCAACTCTAAAAGCTCAGTAAAATACTCAATACCCTTTAAACTCGAAATCGTTTTTGCCGGTGCATAAATATATTTGACATTCGCAATCTCCTCATCATCCAACTTTTCATCTCCATTCGAATCGAATGATGCTAAAACATAGCTTCTAAAGTTCACATCTGGAAAGTTTGTTTCATCAATTGCCAAACCACTCGATACAGGTGCAGGAGCCGTCAACATCATCGGTAAAGCTTCTAATACCTCTTCTTCAATAATTTCTTCTTCAATAATTTCTTCTTCAACAATCTCCTTTACTACCTCTTCTGGTTCAGATTCAACTATTTCTACCACTTCTTCAGATTCACCCTCAACAATGGGTTCTTCTTCCTCCACAAGATCTAAATCCTTTTCTTCAACTATTTCTTGATCCATCACACCCTCATGAGTATCGAACTCATCCGCATAGATTGCCGTAACCGGAGTTAAAGTCAAAACCATACATAAACTAAGCCCCACACTCGTCCAACTCTTTTTCATAGATTATCAAATCCTATTCCATTTTTCATATCACCCATTTACTTATTATTCCCGAATAGGTAACGGAAACTTCTCAAAACCTCCTCTCTCCTTTAATTATTTAAGGTAGACAAAACATACCCCTTAAAATCACTATAAGACTTCAATTATACTGACTTTAAGAGATAAGGCTCCCTCCTTAAAAGGAGCCTTAATCTTATGTATTTAATCTTTTCTTCATATCCAAAACAAACACAAAATCACGCATCAATAGTAAACTTAACATTGATTCATATTGTTTGAATAAGCCGTATTCCCTATATTATTAAAAGTGGAAAATGCAGGGGTTTAATTCTGCATTTTGCGGCATTAGAAGCTACCGCCGCCACCACCATACGTATCGCCACTACTACTAGAATATGTGCTACTTCCTCCGCTCGAACTATCATCATCGTCAGATTTGATTCGATTTCGAGTTATTGTATGATACAAGAAGTAGTCATGAGACTCTTTCATCTTCAACGTATTTTTCTTCATATAGTTATGTGCCTTGTCTTCAAAACTAACAGAATGAAGTTGTTCACGCTTTTTACTAACCACAAAGACTGCACACACAAAACCTACTAAAAGACTTATTGGAACGCAGTACCATGGAAGCCATTTAAACGGCATATTTCCAACATCATAAGGCTTACCATTATGTGCCTTTTCTACAAACTTTTCGCAAAGACTACCAAACGTTGTAAAAGCCTTCATGTACTTCTCTTTCTTAAAAGAAGGACCTAGCTTTTCACTAATATAACTAATTCCGGCATCCGTAAATGCGGTAATACCATAACCATGAGTAGCCATCCAGAACTTACGTGTTTCCATGTTAACCACTAAAAGAATTCCATCTTTATTTTTACCCTGACCATACTCAAGCGCTTCATACATCGTCATCGCATAATCAAGAAGTGCCTTACCACCCGTATCTTTTGTAGTCAATATCGCAACATCTAAACCTTGACGCTTACCAATTTCCGCTAAAGTATCATTTAACTCTTTTCTTTCATCCTCAGTTAATAAACGCGCATCATCATTCACAAATCTTAGTCCATCTTGTAATGAAGTAAGACCGCTTAAAGCTTGCGCATACTCTTCGGAAAGATTAGGTGCTCTAGTAATATAGTCATCGCAAAGTCTTGCGTATGTTTCAAATGCATCCGCATATTCTTTACTACTTAAATAAGGCGCAAACTCACTACCAATCGTACTAATGTCTTCTGACGAAATAGCTGTAGTACCTTTTCCATAAGTAGACATCCACCACTCGCGAACTTCCATGTTGACTACTAACAAGACACCATCATCACCATAGTCACGCTCATTATATTTTGCTTTTGCGTAGTCTTCTATGGATTGATCACCCATATCATCTGTAGTGATTATGGCAACATCTACACCTTGTCTTTCACTGATTTCAGTTAAAGTATCATTTAATTCCTGCTGTTCACTTACAGTTAATAAGTCTGCATTATCCTCTACATATCTTAGATTTTCACTCGCAAAAACCGGGAAACACATAATAAGTGCAAGTAGAAGAGATGAACATAAAATACTAAGTTTTTTCATAAACAACCTCCTACTTTCCCCAACTCATAATCAATATTACGATATAAGCTAAAACACTTCCAAGAAGCGTAACCACTACATAGTATAAGTAAACCAGGCTCTTATTTTCTGGAAGATTCCCTACAAATTTACCCGTTTGACCATTCATCGCAAAACTGTAGTTTTCACCCCTCCACTTCGTATTTAAGATCCACACTGGATACAACGCATATTTTGCCGTACCATTTTGAATCTGAACTGCACTATCCTCACAAGTAACCGTGTCATACTTACCGCAATTGGTCATAAACGCATCTTCCGTAGACTTCTTTACACGGGTATTGGCACGATCAATACTTGAATCGGCATCCACATCATATTTATCAGCTAAAAAACCAGCTAAATAAGCCGTCTGGAAGTCTACCGCATCTTTTAAGTCATACGGCTCAATAGACTCCATCATATCGTCTGGCATCTTGCTCGAACCATCCACAGGAATGTTTTCAAATCTAACATGCCCCTTACGATATAAACGATAGTATTTGGTTTCCGTATAATCATATTCTGAGTCTGACCACATACGAACCTTTGTCGCATTATAACGAACCTCACCATCGGCATCCGCATCAAACAACCAGAAAGGAACATATACACCTTTGATTTCTTCAATATGATTTTCTGATTTGAATTCTTTAGGCAATAAAGTCTTACCCTTATAGTGCTGTTTCAAACCTTCCTTAGCCGCCTTTTTATCCAATTTAAACGGAATCACTAAATCTGGCTTTAAGACACCACCCAATTTTTCCTTTACGACAATCGGACTTCCACAAAACGGACAAGATGCAGCCGCCATATTTTCATCCGCAACAATTTCACCACCACACGAATTACAAACATATGTCAATAATCCATCAGTTTCATTTTCTGCCCACTCTTGACCTGGCTTCACATCCCACTCAAATTGATCTTCTTCCTCAATCTTTACAGAATCATATTGCTGAAGTGTTTCCAGAGAAAATTCTGTATCACAATAAGGACACTTCATCTTTTGAAGCTTTGTATCAAACGAAATGGCACCATTACAACAAGGACATTTAAACTCTTGTAAAGCACTCATAATTAATCTCCTCTATTCTATGTCATTATCATCAAATGGGTCTCCACACTCCGGACAGAATTTAGGTGGATGATGCGGATCCTCAGGTTGCCAACCACACTTATCGCAACGATACAATGGTTCATGTGCCGGCTTTTTTGCACCACACTCTGTGCAGAATTTACCCTTATTTACTGTTTTACAAGTCGGACAAGTCCAACCTTCATCATTAGGCTTTGGTGTTCCACACTCCGGACAGAATTTACCACTTGCTAGATGTCCACAAGTCGGACAAGTCCAGCCATCTGCCTTTGCCTCAGGCGTAGGTGCAGGAGTCGGTGTTGGAGTTGGATCAGGAGCTGGTTGAGCAGCAGCACCCGCCGCATATAAGTTTTGCGCATTAATACCACCCTGATTCATGGCCATACCCATGCCCATAAATCCAGTCATTGCACCAGACGCATTATTTGCAGCATCCTTCATAGCTGTAGCCTGGGCACCAACCAAACGACTTGCCGCAACCGTTTGATTCATCGTCATCGCATTTTCTTCCCACTCTGTAATCTTCTTTTCTTGATCTTCAGGAATACTCAAAGAGTTAATATTGAAAGATACAACTTCCAAGCCACGCTTAGCACGCCAAATATCACTCAACTCATCATTTAAAGCTGCCGCAACATCCATTGTGTGAGCTGGAATCTCATAATACATCACACGATCCGCACTCAATTTAGCCAAGGCAGGCTGCAAAGCCGTCATCAATTCACCCTTAAGTTTGCCCTCAATGGTTTCAGACTCAAAATCCTCTGCCACATTTCCACAAACATTCGTATAGAATAAGATTGGATCGGCCACACGATATGTAAAGTTACCGTTACAACGTAATTTTACAGACAACTTGAAGCCCAATTCTTCATTCACAACTACTCTAAATGGAATTGGAGTCGCCGTTCCATAAAGAACCTCGCCCATTTCTTTTGTGTTCACATAATACACTCTTTGATCCTTAGCCGTATCTCCACCAAAAGTGAAACGCTTAGCCATTGTTGAGAAAGAATCCTTAATACTCTGCCCTAAACTTCCCGTAAAGATAGAAGGTTCACTTGAAGAATCATACACAAATTCTCCTGGCGTTGCACAAAGCTCAACAACACGACCCTGATCCACAATCAACATACATTGACCATCCGCAACCGCAATCACACTACCATTTGAAATGATATTGTCACTTCCTTTATTACTCGACTTTTTACCCGTCCTTTTAGAACCCTTACGAACCAATACATCCTGCTCTAATGCATCACAATAAAAGTACTCCTTCCATTGATCGCCAAAAACAGAACCAACAGCTCCAGCACCAGCACGAATTAATCCCATATACTACACCTCTTCCCATGTATCCATTGATTGGATTCTTAATTCATTTAATATTTTTTGTACCAAAACATCAAAGACATCCACATTGCTCGAAATCTCGATTCTTAGTACACCACTATCCATACTTGGCACATCCACCAAATATGTTCTTTTTATTATATTTAACTCTTCTAATTCCTCAGCTACACTCGCCTTATAAGAAAGTATTTCTAAGACATCATAGTCTAGTTCTTCTAACTCAACACGAACCACTTCATCATAAGACATCGCATTGTTTCGAATATAAGGAATAGTATCCACGAACACTAAAATATCCGTATTCTGACCAAAAATGCGATACATCATACCAGACGTAACTACTTTACTTTTATACGAAACTCACTCATCCTCTACAAGAAAATAAGCATCCATATTCGAAGGAGTGAATGTACAAGCCAATCCTTGTACACTCATCTCTTTTCTTTTGGCATATCCATCATTCGGATTCGACATAAAGTACAATTATTCAACATCTAAAAGTTCAACAACTTTGAACTCTTTAATGATTGCTTCTGCAAGTTCATCGGAAATATCATTATCATCATATTCACAGACTTCAATACAAACGATGCCATTTGTTAGATCTGGATGTTCAATATAGTATTGTTTCTTTAAACTATCCTCATCCGATAAATCTGCAACTAAAGCTCTATAACCACCGACTTTTGTCTCTGTATATTCAGCTTCCCCATTCAAATCTTTTGTCGCAAGTTCCTCGATAGTATATCCATCACTCCATTCTGCGAATGCATCATCTCCTACATATACTAAAAGAACCGGAAGATAATCATCATAAACTTCATATTTTGTGTTTCCAAGCGATAATTCCGTATTATAAACAGGCTTTTCTAAACCCTTCACCAAATAGAAAGAATCCAAGTTTGGCAATTTAAAATTACAAGCTAGACCCTCCGTTTCATACTCTTTTCGATCCGCAAACTTCTGCTCCTCTTTCTTCTCTACCGTTTTTGTACCATCCGTCTTTGTAGTCGTACCACCATCACTTGCACCACACGCAACTAGACTCAAGCCCATACCAAGCACAAACAGACTTGTTAATAACTTATTATTTTTCATATTATGTTCTCCTATTATTATTTAATTTCTACCTTCAATTGCTGCAAAGCCGCCAATAATATATCTTCTAATCCTGTCGTGTCATCCGAATTATCACGAAGTGTTACAGAACATGACAATATTACATTTTTATCGCCCACTGGATAATTTAACTTATACATATACGTCGTATCATTGGCACTATTCCAATAATTGTGGTAGCTTGTAGAACGATATCCAGAATATTCACCCAATGTATACTCTGTAAATGGTTCTTCTCCTTTACTTAAATGTTCATTATGGAATACGATAGCCTCTTCAAGCGTATCACTTGAATCCGTACATATGTTTACGTATATTGAACGATCTGGATCTTTTCGACTCAATGTATAGCCAATGTTTCCCTTATCTTGTTTACCCTTGATCGTGTCATACTTTTCACTTGGCGTATAGAACGAAGTCAAATCCCTTGGTAAAGTTAATTTTGCACGAGACGATTCACCAACAATTTCCTTGCTGTTTTCATCCACCTTCTCTTCTTTAACATCCTGCTTTACTTCCTCTTTCTTTTCTTCCTTCACTTTTTCTAGCTTCATATTCTTAATGATAGCCTTCGCAAAAGGTTCTAAATCAGAAGTATCCTTTTCTTTATCATTCTTCTGGTTGATTTCAATAGAAACGACCTTATTGATATCCTCGACTGGATAATCTACATAATAGTGAAGTCTAGTATTTTCAACTGTACCCAGATTGATGGTTTGACTATACGCATCAAAGCCCTCAAACGTACAAGGCTTATACTTTTTATCCTCGTCATTTTCACCATACATTGAATTCTGTAGATCCGCACTCTTTTCAGCAGAGCTAGACGACAACAATTTAATTTCAGCATTCAACTCATACTTATTCTCTTCATTTAAACACTTATAGACAATCGAACCATTATCCTTTAACATACTCTCCATTTTACCTACACCCTCTCTAGATGAAGTAAAATAAGGAGATAGATCTTTAGGAACACTCAATTTAGCCGTTCGATCCTGCGTATCCATTCGTTTTTCTTCTATTTTCTTTTCTGCTACCTTAGCCTCTTCTTTTTTAGACTCAGGCTTATCACTTGAACAAGCCACTAAACTAAGTCCCATACCCAAAGCCAAGAAGATAGTTAATAACTTATTCCCATTCATATTATTCTCCTATTAATTCAATCTTTAAATTATGTACCACATCCAGTAACAATGGCTCTAGCAAGGAAGTATCGTCATCATCACGTAATTCTTCACGAATGGTTAGTACGACATCCTGACCATCCACTAGATAATCAAGCACATAATGATATTCAATCGATTTATCACTTGACACCACATACTTATATCCAGAATATTCACCTACAGTACATGGCTCATACATTTTTGATTCATCCTTACAAACCTTGTTGTGAGAAATACTGGCAGCCTCTGCTGAATCCCAGCCATCCGTTCCAATTGAGAAATGAATGGTGAACGTACGATCTTTCGCATACAATGAATAACCAAGAACATTCGATTCTTCCATATAGCTATATCTAGAAATTTCTCTAGCAGGCGTATGGAAAGAAGTCAAATCTTTAGGTAAAGTAACTCTTACCTTTTTATTCGCATAACTAATAATCGTACTATCCTTTTCTTTTTCTTTCTCAGCTGCCTTAGCCTTTTCTTCTTCCTTCTTCTCTTCTTTTAATTTTTCTTCTTTTTCTTCAGCCGCCTTAGTCTCTTCTATTTTCTTTTCTTCTACCTTTTCTTCTGGCTCATTAGATGAACAAGCCACTAAACTAAGTCCTAACCCCAAGACTAAGAAACCAGTTAATAACTTATTCCTTTTCACTCTGATCACCTACTCTTCCATACAAATTTCCACAACGATATTATCCAAAATGGCTAATGTTACCTCATCCAAATCATTGACTCCTTCTTGTTCTACATAAATTTGTAAAACAACATTATCTTCACCAACCGGATAATCGATCAACATCTTAGAATAGGTTTTATCCGACGAATCATATACCATTGTTTTCTTATAACCCGAATACTTACCAATCGTAAATGTCTTATATTGATCTGCCTCATCTTCAAAACCCGCATTCAAGACATCCGCCGTTTCCTTGGCCGCCTTACGATAATCGCAATCAATTGAAATTCGCGTGATATACGTACGATCATCCGAATGTAAATCATATTTAAGGATACGACCACCCTCTAGCTTACCCGATATATCTAAGCCTTCTTGTTTTGGTGTATAAACCGACAATAAATCCGGCATCGTCATTTTAATGAAATAGCCATTCATTTGTGCGACTCCAGTCATTTCGCCAATCTTTACCTTCTCTTCTTTTTTCACTTGTGAAGACCTTGGTTCTTCTGGCTTTTTTGTACAAGAAACTAGGCTTAAGCCTATACCGAGCGCAAGCAAGATCTTAGCTAGCTTATGATTCATAGGCTTACTCACATTTCTTCTTTTCAACTTTTACATTATCTAAAATTGCAGTAATAATAGCTTCTGTATCCGAATCATCCGCTTCATCTTTTAGCTTTTCAACAACAACCTTAATTGTTCCTTTAAAACCATCTCGATCCAAATTGAAATACATATTGTACGTTACATAATCATCATAAGAATAATCCGAAATCTTATTTACACCTGTATAATTTCCAACCTGATAAGGCTTATAAAGCTTACTCTCATCTTCCTCACCTTTATTGAAGGTTTCAGCCACTTCATCCGCTGTCGCATCTGCATTTGCTTCAATGGCCGCAATCTTTTTCGTATCGGCTTCTTTATTTTCAAAGCTATAGCGAATAAAGGAATCATTGACAATCTCTCCTGTAACCTTTACACCATCAGCTGGCGTATAAATCGTTGTGAAATCTTGAGGCATTGTGATGATGATCTCATACTTCTTATTGTAGTTTTTGCTCACCACAAAATCCGTTGCCTTCTTTTCCTTCTTTTCTTCCTTTTTAGCTTCGACAACCTTTGTATCTTCCTTTTTAGGCTCTGGATCATTCGATGAACAAGCAGCTAAGCTTAACCCCATACCTATAACTAATAAGCTTTCCACAAATTTTACGTTCATGACTACTTAACCTCAACTTTCATATTGACCAAAATAGCTTTCATCGCTACTTCCATATCCGCAGTATCCGAATCATTGAATTGTTCTACCGTTACAGACATCACTACATTTTCAAAATCCAACAACAAGTTATCTTTACATTTGAAACTAGGATTTTCACTTGTAGTCACTTGTCTAAAGCCACTGAATTCACCCACCGTGCTAGGCTTATATTGTTTCGATTCATCATCCTTGAATCCTTCATTAATACGATTCGCATAGGCTTCTGCACTCTCAGCACTGATTGGCTTTACATAAATAGCCATTTTAAAATCACCAAATTCATCTTCAAGCGTATATGAGATTTGTTGTTCATTTACTTCTGTTTTAACTTCTAAACCATCTCTACTTGGTGTATAGAATGAAGTAAGCTCAGGAATTGTGACTGTATATGTCTTACTAGAAATTTCTCTAACTAATACAGCATCCGTACTTTCTTCTTTCTTCTCTTCTTTTTTCTCTTCCTTCTTTTCTACAACCTTTGTATCTTCCTGCTTTTCACTTGAACAAGCTGTTAATCCAAAAAACATACTTAGTGCGAGTGCACTCGCAAATAATTTTTTATTATTCATATTGATACTCCAATTCTAATTTGTCATGATCAAACAAATTTTTGATCTCTAATTTTTCATATAACGGCATTACTTTACAATACGATAAGACTTGTTGATTATAGTCATCATATCCATACACAAATCCATCTTCTTCCATACCTACACTAAACAATAGGCCAGAATGCGAATTCTCTTGATCCTGCATTGCATACAAACCATTCTCATCGATTTGAAGTGTTACACTCTCATTTGTATACGTACCCTCAAGATTTTTAAACGGCTGATTTCTCAATGCATCAAATAAATCAATCAACTGATCATTTTCTGTCAGTGCCTGCCCACTACGAAGGCTTTTTACTTTATCTAACCCATATAATGGTCCTTGACTACAAACACGCTCAATCGGTAAACCATCCTCAATCGCAATCACTTCCACCAAACCATTTGTCGTTAGTGCAAAACCATAAGTGACATCCGGACCTATTTCATACACATGAACTTGTTTATACTCATTAAAACAACCATGAACCTTATACGTTTTATCCGTTCCACTATAGTAAAGCGATAGCTTATTATTTTTTAATGTCATAGTCATCTGGTCAAATGTGGAAGAATCTTCTATCTTATAAGACTTCTTGCGACTTGGCCTATACAAAACCATCTTTGTTCCAGAACCAAAATTTGTGGCGATAGGAATCAATACATTCAATTTTCCTTTGTGGTAAAACGCATCCAGATTTGAAGGCAACAAACCAATTGTTTGAGCTCTTAATTCCTTTACATTGTCATAATATTCATTGGCATATTCCTGATCAAAAGCCTGTGCAGCCCATACCTTCATATCTTTTTGACTGATTTTATATTTCTTATACAACTTTTTATTCGAAACACGCTTCTTCGTTTTAGAATCAAAATGATACACCTTATACCTAGGATATTCCGTCTCTACTTCTTCCTTAATAACTAAACTCAATAGATTTGAATGTGTATACACATCATAACTAACCTTTGTGTACGGCAACGTATACCCTTCTTCTTTTGCCTCATCTAAAGAATCTATCAAATCCTTGTATTCATTTTTGATTGTCTGATTCAATTTCTTTGCGGATTTTGAATCACAATGAATATAAGGTAAGGAAATGTCGTACTTACCAACATTTCCCCATGCATCCTTATATTCTTCATGAATATTGTAGAAATCTGAAATATATACCTCTTCATTAGGTTGTGATTTACAACCTGTAAACATTAGATTCAAACTAAGAAACAAGACCGAACAAAATTTAGTCCAGATCATAGTTCGCAAGAGCTTGATCGGCTGCATCCTTAAACTGTGTACGATCTCCAATGATCGTTGCTCCAAACGCATCCACAGTTTCTTTTGCCTTTTCCTCTAAGTTTTCACCATTCTTTTTAGCTTTCGCTAAATCCCACATACTCTTTGTTGCCTTAAACTGAGTTACTGACTTTTTAATTCCACTTCTAAACGAATCATCTAAGCCAAACAATTTATTTAAATAATCCACACATTGATGGCATCTTGTTTCATCATCAAATGGAATATAGACATCATTTAAACCTTTTGTATGTACAAAGCCTAAGTGAACACACTTTTTATCTTTATCCGAACCACTCATTCTAGCTGGCATATTTTCGGTTTTATAAATCTGAAGATTTTCTAAACGATATACACACGCATATGTTTTTGTATTAAACAAACCTCCACGAGCTTCAATAACCGCAACCAAACCTAGACTTGGTGCAATATAAATAGGGTGGAAAGACTGCATCTTTTGATTTTTATCACGTGTTTTTTTCAAAGGTTCCATTAAATCTTGCCAAACCTTTGTACCCACCTCAGTTTGATGAATATGGTCCTTGACATTATCTAAATCTGAATGAACATAATCATAATATTTTAATCCTTTTGCACGACAACCCTTTGTACAAATATAATTTCCATCCATTAATTTCTGTGATTGTAAAACATTAATTGTAGCACCACAAATTGCACATGTATTTGCCATATATGATTCCTCCTTTTCTGTGCATTATTATGATTCAAGCGCATCCTTTAATGCGTTTGCCACCTGTAAAGATTCCTGATACTTTTCGTTTGACTGTACCATTACTTCTTTATCCTGCATTTCTGAAATGATCTTGACATCCTCTTTGGTAATCTTCAAAGAAATCATTTTGATGAATGGATGATTCATTTGAATATTTACCTTGAATTGGTACGTAAATTCGTATCTTGCTAGTTTATAGGAACATGTCTTCCCTTTCTTATTTGTGAAATGAAGTTCTCGCTTATTCTCTTCAATTTCTACCAAAACATTTTGAATGTCACTTAAGTCAAACACATCTGGATTTTCATCACTAAGCTTTGTTGCCTTTGTCACGACAAACCAGTTGTGCTTTCGATCAACCATTACCTTTGGATATTCACCAAACGTTTCAGCTGCCACAAACACTCTGACTCTTTGTGCGTTTTCTTCACGATATGTTAGCTGACCTTTGATCTGTGTTATTGTTGTGTTTTTGTAGTCTGTGAATAATGGTGACATTTTTTTCTTACAGTCATTACAGATCGTACCATCCGCACATTTATAACCTTCCATCAATGCCATCTTCTTTTTACACACATCACATTCCTTTTTAGAAAACAACCCCATTCCTTTTCCTCCTTTCCTTATTTGATTAACTTTTCATTATGTGCTATATTGTCTCTAGAAAGCACTTTCAATCTTATGTAATCAACTTACATTTTCATTATAGAAAGTATTATAAAATTTACCCCACCCCAAAACTTAAAAAGGGTGGGAACTGCTGTAAATAAAGGGGAAAATCATGAAAAAAGTTATAAAATATTTATTAGTATTTGGTCTAGGCCTATGCAATCTATATGGGTGTTCATCAAAATCTTTACTCGATAAAGATAACCCCGTGACCCTGACAATGTGGCATGTTTATGGAGAACAAGCCAATTCTCCAATGAATCAATTGATTGCTGAATTCAATGAAACAGAAGGCAAAGACAAGGGCATTATAATTAATGTCACAAAAATAACCAATGCGAGTAAAATTGGTTCTGAGCTTGAAGAAAGTTTATCTAAAGAACCAGGTGCAGATCCAATGCCAGATCTTTATACAGGACATATTCATAATGCCAAACAGGTAGGCTTAGATAAGAGTGTTGTATGGAATGATGTATTTACAGAGAAGGAAATTTCAGATTTTGTTGATGAGTTTTTAGATGCTGGAATGCTAGAGGATAAGCTTGTGGATCTTCCATTATCAAAATCAACAATCGTTTTATTTATGAATGGTACACAATTTGAAAAGTTTTCTAACGATACCGCTGTTTCATTAAATGATTTTGACACTTGGAATCAAACGTTTGATGTAGCTGAAAAATATTATGAATGGTCAAATGGAAAGCCGTTATTATGCTTTGATTATCTTTTAAATTCCATTGAATCTTATGCAATCGCATTAGGCTCTAAACATATGTATAATGAGAATGGCTGGTATAATACGGAGGATCCTGCTTTTAAAGAAGCCTTTAGAACCTTTCTAGAACCATTGATCAAAGGCCATATTTCTGCTTCAGATTTCTATTCAAGCACAGAACTTACAACCGGAGAAACACTCATTGGTGTATCCAGCAGTGCAGCCTATCTCTATTTAAATGACATCGTTACATATCCAGATAATACAACGGAACCATTAAATGCGATTGCCCTGCCTTATCCAAAGGCCGATAAAGACCATGCCCTCATGACACAAGCTGGTGTTGGATTATGTGCCTATAAGACTACAGAACAAAAACAAGAAGCCGCTAGTGTCTTTGCACATTGGCTTGTGGAGCCAAAACGAAACATGGACTTTGTGATCCAAGCAGGTTACATGCCAGTCACAAAAAAAGCATTTAAAAACTTGAAAAATGAAAAGTTTCAAGATGAAGAAACACAATCTTTATACAATACACTCACCGAAATGAAATCCGACTATACCGTTATTTCTAGAGAGGTTCCAAATGCGATTTCTAGAAAGGCCTATGCATTTTATGATCAAGTAAGAAGCCACCAACAAGAATGGCAAGCACGAGCTAATGCCGGTGAAGATATTGATGAAATTGTAGATGAAGCAATGAATATTTTAAAAAGTCTTTCTTGAGGTTAGCCTATGCAATTAAGTTTTAAATCAAAAGAAAGATCCATGAAACGAAAGCTTTTCGTATATATGTTCTTTCTAGTGACTACCATCAGTATTACTTTATTAATGGGACTCTTCCTATTTGGAAGACTTGGAACGACCGAACAAGATTTTCATAAAGATCTAACAACACAAAGTGAATACTTCACAAAGAATATGGAAAATTATTGGGATGACTTGGCCTCTATGAATATCGCATTGGCTGATAATATGGAAGCTATATTAGAAACAACCCTAGCGAATCAAGGATTAACCTTTCAACAGTTACAGAACAATCCCAATGCCATCTATTCTTTAGAAAACGATATGATTCAGCCTTTAGGACAATATCTTGAACGATCTAATTGTTCAGGAGCTTATGTACAACTAGATACGACAATCAATTCCACTTTGGATAATGCGCAGACACAACGAAGTGGTGTGTATCTTCAAAAAACGACAATGTCCTATTCAAAGGAAGACTTAATTTTGTATCGTGGCATCGCAAATATAGGAAAAAAGCATGGCATCATGCCACATCGTAAATGGAGACAGGAATTTGATATTACACTTGTACCCGATTATGAAGAATTAAAAAAAGGGAACTTTGATTATTCCCTATCAAATATTATTCAATTGCCATACACAGGTGAAAGAATCGCCCTATTACGTGTTCCTTTAGTTGGAAAGGATGGTACCTTCTATGGTCTTTGTGGTTTTGAAATTTCACAAAGCTGGTTTAAATTTGCGCATCCCCAGCCCTCAACTCTCAACCATTTAACGTGTCTTTTAGTGCCAGACTCCGATTCAATCATCACAAATGAAGGCTTTAGTACGGGAAGCCAAAACGGATTCTATTATATGCCAAATGGAGATCTTTCCATTAAGCCTATTGGCAACAACTTATTGAGAATCATAAGTAAAAATCGTAATTATATTGGAGTTAAGAATACTGTCAAAATTTCTAAGAATCAAACCTATTCGACATATGTTATGATTTTGGATTCTGACTACAATCGAGCCATCGCAAAAAGTAATATTGAATTATTCTTCTTTACCATTGTCCTATTATTATTTGTATTTTTAGGATGCTCCTTCTTCAGTCAAAGATACCTGTCCCCAATTCTAAAAGGATTAGAACAGCTGCGTAAAGACAATAAAAACAGTATGCGCTATGATGTACAAGAAATTGATGATCTTTTGGATTTCTTATCTTCAAAAGACTATGAAGTTGAGAATAAAATGTTGACGCTTGAGCTAGAAATGCAGGAAAATCGCAAGAAGCTGCAACAGATTGAAAATGAACATGAAGCCATTCAAAAGGAATATGACAGAGCTAAAAAAGAAGTGGAGCGGTTAACGACAAAACGTATCGATGATATTGATGAGGATGAATATAAACGTTTCTTAGAATGTCTTGCGACTTTAACACGTAAAGAAAAAGAGATTTTAAATCTCTATGTGAAGGGATATTCAAGTAAGGATATTCTAGAAACATTAAATATTACGGACAATACATTAAAGTATCACAATCGTAATATTTATAGTAAGCTTGGTGTAAAATCAAGAAAACAATTATTGATGTACATGACATTATTAAACAACAAAAGGAGCTAAATCAGCTCCTTTTACTATACATAGCGTTTTAAATAATCCACATCTAGAACTAGGATTTTATGATATACCATCGTTATGACACCTTGTTGTCTTAATCCACGTAAGATACGATTTACACTATTTCTTGTAGATACACCGCAAAAACCTGCAATATCATCATTTGTGACTTGAAGATCAATAAAGATTCCCTTCTTAACTTCTCTTCCAAATAATCCAACCAGATAATAAATAAAAGCACATACGGCACCATTTTTACCATTCATAGTCATTAATTGCTGGCGATAAATGGCTTCCGACAACTTCTTACGATAATATGCATCTATATAATCTCTTAATTCTTTGTTTTCACTTAAAAATTTTGAAAACAATTTACGATTCACACGATAGAATACGGCCGTATCACTTTCAATACGAATATGAAAAGATGCTGAAGTAACCTTTTTTATTTCATCTTTTAAAAGTGAAAGCACATCAAAACCTTTTAAATACATAATGTTAAATTCACGACCATCACTTAATATAATACTCGTTTTTACTATTCCATCTTTTAATATATAAATATCTGCCTGATCATGACCATCTATCATTAAATATGAATGTTTCTTTTTTTCGATCGTCGCAAGATTCTTCCCCTCAAAAAAATCTAATACAAACTCACTCATAAATTACCCTTTCTAACTCGTTGTCTATTGAACCATAATTAACATACGTCATTCATTAACGTTTGTTATAGATGAATCTAACAATAAAGCTATATATTTAATATATCATATTCTATCCACTCTTGACTAAATTCAGTTAATTTTTACAAACCCTTACTAAAATGTACAAACGTTACAAAATATCAATATTTTCTCCAGACAAAGCCTTATTCATACTTCTTACAGCACAGAATTTTCCACACATACTACAAGTATCACTGTGATCTTCTTCTGGCATACGAGATTGACGAATTGCTTTTGCAGTTTCTGGATCTAGCGCACACGCAAATTGAGCATCCCAATCTAGATTCTTTCTTGCATCAGCCATCTTGTCATCAATATCTCTAGCTCCAGGAACACCTTTGGCAATATCTGCTGCATGGGCTGCAATCTTAGAGGCAATAATACCTTGTTTTGTGTCTTCTACATTTGGTAAAGCCAAATGTTCTGCAGGCGTTACATAACACAAGAAAGCTGCACCCGACATAGCTGCAACAGCACCACCGATAGCGGCCGTAATATGATCATAGCCTGGCGCAATATCTGTAACTAATGGGCCTAACACATAGAATGGAGCTCCCATACAGATTTGTTGCTGAACTTGCATATTTGCAGCTACTTGATTCAAAGGAACATGTCCAGGTCCTTCAACAATCACTTGAACATTATGATCCCATGCACGTTTTGTTAGTTCTCCCAAACGCACCAATTCTTCAATTTGACACACATCTGTCGCATCTGCTAAACATCCTGGACGACAAGCATCTCCTAAAGAAATCGTTACATCATATTTTTCGCAAATATCCAAGATTTCATTATAAAATTCATAGAATGGATTTTCTTCCCCCGTCATTGACATCCACGCAAATACTAAACTTCCCCCACGAGAAACAATATTCATTTTACGTTTATGTTTTTTAATTTGATCAATCGTTTTTCTTGTGATTCCACAATGCAAAGTCACAAAGTCAACACCATCTTTGGCATGCAACTCAATCACATCCAAAAAATCCTTGGCAGTTAATGTGTTTAAATCTCTTTGATAATGAATCACACTATCATATACAGGAACTGTACCAATCATAGCTGGACATTCGGATGTTAATTTTTGACGGAATGGTTGTGTATTTCCATGACTTGATAAATCCATAATAGATTCAGCGCCTAAGTCTACAGCAGCCATAACCTTTTTCATTTCTACATCATAATCTTTACAATCTCTAGAAACACCTAAGTTGACATTGATCTTTGTTCGTAGCATGCTACCAACGCCTTCAGGATCTAATGATTTGTGGTTTTTATTAGCCGGAATTACAACCTTTCCACAAGCCACTAACGCTCTTAGTTCTTCCTCTGTCATTTTTTCTTTTTGGGCTACAATCTTCATTTCTGGCGTAATAATACCTTTACGCGCAGCATCCATCTGAGTGGTATATGTAGCGCCTGTACTTACTGTACTTTCATTTGTGTTCATTTTTAATTCTCCTTTTCCAAATGATTTTTTAACGTGACAAAAAGTGGTGCTCCCATCTTGCCACTAAAAAAAAGTGAGCAACCAATATAGGTATACTCACACTAAAAAAGACAAAGTATTTCCCTACGTTGGCATTATCCAAATCAGGTTATAGGTCGAAAGTCATACTTTCCTCTCAGCCTGTACTACAAGCTCCCTTTTTTTATTTACATTAAATTTATACACCATTTTTAAAAGATAGTAAAGTTTTATAAAATTTATTTTCGAACAGGCTTTTCTTCCTTATCCCAAACACCAATTCCAGTGATTGCGCAAATCATTGAGAAAACAGGAACAATAAAGATAAACCAAGCATATGGAATATATGCCGTACTGCATCCAAGCACACCCATGACATAAATTGTCGCAACACCCCAAGGAACGATTGGCGCTGATAAAGTACCAGAATCTTCTAGCGTTCTTGATAATACTTTACGCGAAATATTCATATCTTCATATGTAGATTCAAAAGTCTGTTCCGTTACAATAATAGATACAGTTTGTCCACCTGCTGTTAAAAAATTTACAATGTAACAATATACTAAAGTGACAAACACCAATACAGTACGATTCTTTATGAACTTCAATAAAACATTTTTAGCTAAAACATCCAAAATACCAGAAGACGTAATGACAGCGCCCATTACACTTGCCACCATAAATGTAACTAATAATTCAGACATCGAAAGAACACCACCACGGTTCAACATTGGATCTACAATGGATACACCTGTTTCAATACTAAAACCATTAAAAGCATAATTCATTAAATCTACAAAATTTACACCTTGAAACACCATCGCAAAAATAGCCGATACTACAACTGCAAGTCCCATACCTAACAAAGATGGAAGTTTAAATACAGAAATCAAAATAACTAAAATCGCTGGTAAAATCAATAAAATATTAATTGTGAAATGTTGACTTAAAGTATCCATAATTAATTTTTGTTGGGCAAGATCCATACTTCCACCACTATAATAAAGCCCCGCAATTGTAAATAATACTAAGGCAACTACAGCTGCTGGAAGCGTAGTGTACTGCATAGAATGAATATGATCATATAAAGGCACTTTACTAACTCCGCTTGCCAAGTTGGTTGTATCGGATAATGGAGACATCTTATCCCCTAACCATGCACCAGAAACAACAGCACCCACTACCAATGGTACTGGAATACTAGTCGTAGAGGCAATTCCTACCATCGCAAGACCCATTGTGGCAACTGAACCAAATGAAGTTCCTGTAAATTCACTGGTTAAAGCACAAAGCACAAAAGCTAGTGGTACTAATATTTTTGGAGATACAACTTGCATACCATAATACATTAATGTGGGAACAGTCCCACCAGCCATCCAAATTCCTACAAGCATACCCACCATAATCACAATTAAAAATGTAGGCATACATTCTGCGGCCGTTTTGATGATATTACGTTCCACTTCATTCCATGGAATATTCAACAATCGAGTTGTAATTACAGACACAATAACACCCGAAAAAACAGATAGTGTTGTATTACATCCCATGTTGATCATAATAATAAGTATGGCAATAATTACCAAAAATGAAACAATCGCAAATAGTGTTGTTGGCTCTTTTCTTTCATGATTCATATCAAATTCCTTCACTTTCTTTATAATAATTCTTCTTTCAAAAAGTCTAGAGCACCTTGAATTCTAGCTTCTCTAAACGCAAACGATTTAAATCTGTGCTCTGCCCCTTTGACAATAATACATTTTGCTCTTTCCTTAAAAATTTCTTTATATTTATAACTACATTCACAAGAAGCCGTAATATCTTGATCTCCATGTATCGTACATACATTCTTATCAAACAAGCTTGCTTCTGAATATGGATCTAATGTACAAGCGTCTTGATAAAACTTCAGGCTCAATTTTAACCCTTCTACATCGGCACATCCATCTGCTTCAATATTCGAAACATCTTGGCCACACAAAGTTTTATGCTCCTTTAAGTTATAAACTAAATCTGGTGCTGGACACCACAAGGATAAAGCTCGAATCTGATCTTTACACTTTCCTGCCACCATACTGGCCACACACCCGCCTAGACTACATCCATGAAGTGCAATTTTATTCGTATCGACAAAATCCAAGGATCGAACATATCTCAACATGGCTTGTGCATCTAAAATTTCACTTGAAACGGTCATATCTTCAAATCTTCCATCACTTTCACCACTGCCATTCATATCAAAACGAACACTGGCAATACCAGCATCACATAGTCTTAAAGACAATTCATTATGTACAAAATTAATTTCATTTCGATCATCACAAAAACCATGAAGAAGAATGACCATAGGCACTTTTTGACTTACAACATCATTTGGAATATGAAGCATACCACGAAGTGTTAAACCATCTCGCTTGATTTCTACATACTTCTGCATATATATTTCCCTCCGTTTCGGGTATAATACCACAAAAACAACAAAATGTTTACTATTTTTTAACACTTGTGCGTATTATAAACACAAATTAGCCTTTCTGTTCACAAAGAGTCTATTTTTTTCTGAAAATAGTTGCACTAAAGCCATCCATTTTTTTACTTTCATACATAGCTGAGTCCGCTCTACAATATAATTCATCAAAACTTAAATCTTCTTTCCCATCAAAGAAACAGGCACCAAGACTTAATACAACCGGATGATTATCTATCGATTCAACATGGATCTGTTTCAAATTTTCAAATAAACGTTTAAAGAAAGAATTTGCATACTTACGATTTGTAACTCCCGGAATATCTGACTACTCCTCACCGCAAGCAGTGAGGGTTCTGAACTGACAACATTATGCAGCAATCGTACATTATTTTCAAACTTT
>OGZF01000895.1_pt1 | contig 22888 bp, 19 predicted proteins | sample 1576771 | NCBI WGS metagenome assembly OGZF01 (sample SAMEA3541536, study PRJEB24748) | human gut metagenome | biome: human gut; feature: human-associated habitat; material: faeces | place: China | collected 2012
TCTGCCACCACATGGATTGGCTGGGCATCCGCATCGACACCGAGAAGAACAAGCACCCCGTTGGCGATGTGTGCGAGATCACCGCTTGGGGCGCAAAGGTGCGCACGCTGGTCATTGCTACCGACGAGGAGCTGATGATCGCCCGCGACACCAAGGAAGTCATCGAGAAGTAAGCTTTTCCCAAAGGGCTTTGCAGGGGCTGCTGCACAGAATGTGCGGCAGCCCCTTTTTGCTTGTGTGAAAAAGTGGTTCAGAAACACCCGCAGGTGTTTCTGAACCGCAAATCATAAATTATCTGCCGCTGCACATAACCTGTGCGGCGCGCCGCTTTTCCATCTTCCAGCGGTGATTTTACCCAAATATATGCTGTCGGTTTGTGCCATGTGTACAAATAAAAGGGCGAACGGTTGTTTTTTGGTTGACAAATCTCAAAAATAACGGTACAATAGGAAAGTCCTCAATCCGAGGGCGTTTATCTATTCAAGCCCCTGGTAAGCTTACTGATCAGCGCGATGGTCCCAAAACCAAAGGTATGGTTACAATCCTTCCGTGGGCAAGAACTAACTAAAGAGGAGATACTACTATGTTTGAAGACAAGACTCTGGTCTGCAAGGACTGCGGTAAGGAATTTGTTTGGACTGCCGGCGAGCAGGAGTTCTACGCTTCTCGCGGCTTTGAGAACCAGCCCCAGCGCTGCAAGCCCTGCCGTGACGCCCGCAAGAACGGCGGCGCACGCAGCAACAGCGGTGAGCGCCAGATGTTCGATGCTGTCTGCGCAGCTTGCGGCAAGGCTTGCAAGGTTCCCTTCCAGCCCCGTGAGGACCGTCCGGTCTACTGCTCCGACTGCTTTGCTCGCATGAAGCAGAACTAAGCGCTGATTTTCATTTAAATCGGTAACAAATCCCCCCGCTGCCAGTCGGCAGCGGGGGGATTTTTGCGTTTCTCTTCAGGTATTCTTACGCTGATTTGCGCCCGAGAGCAGCAGCACCGCGCGGCATAGCCGCAGCTTGAGCAGCAACAGCTTGACCTGGTCGTTCCGGCTCTGCATGGCGTGCAGTGGGGTGCTGCGCACCGCCGTGCGCACCCGGGGCTTTTGCAGGGTACTGCGCAGCCAAGCAGTCTGCTCGGAAAGGGAAAGCGGGCTGCATCCAAGATTCTTGATTCCCATCATCAGGTCGCGGATCGTGCAGTAGCTCGCCTTTGCGCGGTGCATGGGGCTGTCCTGTAAGCCCCACGCGGCAACGGTGTCCCACACTGCATCGCTGAGATAAAAGTTATCCTCCAGACGCTCCGGGTGGTAGCGGTTGGACAGGCTGCCCCGCCGGGCAGCGGTGTAGTGGTACAGCGGCTTTTCCAGCACCACCAGACAGCCGGGATTTTGACGATAAAAGGCTACAAAGAACAGCCCGTCCTCCCCCAGCTGATGGCAGGAGAAACGCAGCCGATGCTGCTCCAGAAACGCCCGGCGGAACAGCTTATTGGTGACCAGATACGAGGACGCCGTCTCGTCGAAATGTTCCTTGAAGGGCGCGCCCCGGTACACGCCGGAGAGGGTGCTGCCGCTGGTCTGCGTGTGCAGCAGCCGGTCATTTTCATCATAGCTGTCCAGATACAGCCCAAACTCCACGCAGTCCGCATCAGCATTCCGGGCGGCATGATACAGCACTTCTGCCGCATCCGGCTCTACCCAGTCGTCCGGGTCCAGAAAGAAGATATACTCGCCCCGGGCTGCATCCAGACCCGCGTTGCGGGCAGTGGCTACGCCGCCGTTGGGCTGGTCGATGAAGCGAAAGCGCGCATCCTCGGCAGCAGCCTGTGCACACAGCGCGGCGCTGCCGTCCTTGGAGCCATCGTTGATGAGAATGGCCTCGAAGTCGGTCAAAGTCTGCGCCCGCAGTGAGCGCAGCGCCCGGGGCAGCAGGCGCTCCATATTATAAACAGGCACTATAAACGAGATACAGGGCATTGTTTTCACTCCTTGCCGTCACACTTCCTTCATCAGAATATGGATGCGGTCTCGCATCTCCTGCCGACTGTCCGGCATCCACACCTTGGGTTCCGGGGGCTTTTTGCGCTCCATGGCGTAGGCAAGCGTCACCAGACGCAGCGCCATCGTGCTCCAGAAATAAAAGGCGGTATTATCGGTCAGGTAGGTCACCGTCATATAGCCTAGCTCGGACAGATACAGCAACGTGGTCTCTTGGTCTGCATAGCGCTGCCAGAACAGCGGAGTCAGAACATACTGGATGCTGGACCAGAGCAGAAAACCCGGAAAGCCTACCTCTACAAAGACCTTCAGGATGTCGTTGTGGAAGGGGTAAGGCTGGTTGATGAGCCCGTCATTATACCACTGGGCGATGATGGTGTCCACATATTCAAAACCGCGGCCGATATAGGTGATAGAAAATTCATAGTAGGGGTTCGCCATGCTCCACAGATAGTCCCGTCCCATCATGTCAATGCCAAAACTGTTCAGCAACCTTGAAATAACACCGTAGCGCACACAGTAGAGGAATGCCAGAAAAAACAGGATGCAGCAGACGCCCACTGCCGGGTAAAACCAGCCGGGGACTTTGCGCTTGCGGAGAAGCAGAGCAATCAGGACGAACAGAACCACCGCCGGGATGGCGATGCGCTTCATGCCGACCAGAAAAAACCAGCAGCAGAGCAGCAGATACAGCCAGCGCTTGCGCTTTTCCTGCCGGGTAGTACGAGGAGCAAAAACGGCGTAGTACAAGATCATCTGCCCGAACACAAAGGTCAGGTCGTGAATCTCCAGCTGCAGCGCATAGCCATCCGCATCACCGAAGGTGATCAGACAGGTAACGAGAGACTGGATGCTGGCTGCAAAACCGTAGCCAGGAATGCTCAGCAGCATGATGGCCGTGTTGGCAATGCAGATGCTGATGGTAAACAGCTCGATGGCTTTTTCCCGGAACAGATAGACCAGCGCCACAGCAGTGAGGATGGCAATACTCTGGAACACGATCTTGGAGCAGCTTCGGATCATGGAAGACACTGCGGCAAAGCTTTCGATCCAGATGACCATCGACCAGAAAAACAGCGCCGCCATCAGGGACATATAAAGCAGGGTAGGCTTCCATAACTCCCGGAGACGCTTTTCGTCCGGGTAAAACAGGGTGTACAGCATTGCCAGCCCGATCACCCCCAGAGAGATGGCTTTGGGAAGGCCGCCCACTGCGCTGTTGATTGGTTTCCACTCTCCCAGCCCGGCACCGGCCAAAAAGACCACGCAACCGATGGTCAGCAGTTTTTGCCACAGCGGGCTGTCCTTATAAAATAAAGAGGCCGGAGTTTTCCGGCTGTAATCCTTTTTGGTCAGGATCTGATCCAATGTGCGCATGAAAAAGGGTTCTCCTTTTGTAGTGGGTGTTCCCGCAGGTGACTTACGCTTCTCCGCCCAGCTGCAGGTACTGCTGCTGCAAGCGGGCGGCGGCGATGTTGATATCGTAGCCCGCCTGTCGGATCAGTTCTGCACCGGCAGAGCGGTCGCAGGGCTGGTGGAGCATCCGCTGCAAGCCTGCTGCCCAGTCTGCATTGCTGGCGGAAAGCGGGATCTGGATGGCATGGGAAGAAAGCAGCACCTCCGCCGGCACTGCGTCCGAAAATACGCACCCCAGCCCGGCGGCTTGCGCCTCGATCCCCACCACCGGCAGACCCTCGAAGCGGGAGGGCATGACGAAGAGATCCATCATCTGGTACCAGTCGGCCACATTGTTTTGCAACCCGGCAAACAGGATATGGTCTGTGATGCCCAGTTCCTGCGCCTGTGCACGGACAGCCTGCTCCAGCCTGCCGGTGCCGATGAGCACCAGCATCGCCCGGGGCTCCAGCTGCAAAAAGGCGGCAAAGATCTCCAATAGACGCTCGTGGTTCTTGCGGACATCAAAGCGGCCTACATGACCCAGCACCACCCGGTCCTCCAGCACGTAGCGCGCCCGCATTTCGGCGCGGACGGCGGGGGAGAAGCGGAAGGTCTCCGGCTCGATGGCGTTGGGAATGATCTGTCCCCGGCGCTCCCAGTCCGCTTTGCCAAAGTAGTAGATGCCCGCATCCCGGCCGCAGGCCCACAGGTGGGTGGCGGCGCCGGGCAGCAGCTGCTTACAGAACATCTTCAGCGGCCACTTGTAGTCCCGGACGATCCAGATATTATGGGCGTGGGCAATGCGCACTTGCAGCCTGGCCTTCTCCGCACCCTTCAGGGCATAAAGCCCCATCGCCTCGTTGTGGGCGTGCAGGATGCGGATGCGGGGGTCTGCGGCCACGGTCTGCTGCACAAAGCGCAGATACGCCGGGTAGTGCAGCGGGTTCAATCCCGGGCTTTGGTAGATATGCCCGCCCAGACGGCGGATCTCGTCGTCGTAGTCGCCGGGCTTTTCTTGTTGACGATAAAATCAAACTGGACCTTTTCGCGGTCGATATGCCGGTAGTAGTTCATCAGCATGGTCTCGATCCCGCCGCGGTCCATATTGCTGACCGAATGCAGCACTCGTATCATGGGCACTCCTTACATTATAACAACTGAAATCTTCTGCCGTAGCGGCACCACAGCCCAAAGTCCTGCTGCCGCAGCGCCCGGGCACCCCAGCGGGCACGGCGGGGCAGTGCGCCCTCTTGCGGCAGCGCCTTTGCGTACAAAGCACAGCACAGCCGGAAAACAGCCTGCTGCGTTTCCGGCGGCAGGCCGGATACAGTGGCATAGCAGAAAGCCGAAAGCTGCAGCGTCAGGCTGCAGCGGTACAGCGCATCGTGGGGCAAGCCCAGCGCAGCATCCTGCACTGCCAGCCGCTCCATGATCCAGTAGCTCTGCACGGCGGCAGGGCGGTGCTGACTTGTGGCGGTAAGCCCCTTGGGGTTTTTGCGCCACAGATAGACCATCTCCGGCACAGAGGCCACGCTCTTTGCCAGCCGGAATACCAGAAAATGGATGATGGCATCCTCAAAGCAGGTATAGTAAGCCGGAAAGCGCACCTGTGCAAACAGTTCCCGCCGGTACACCTTGCCCCATGGCATCCCGGGCAGCTCGAACCGCTCTGGCGCGGCGGCACCGGTGTAGACTGCCGCCGGGTAGCGCTGTATCGAGCCATGGGTGCCGTCGGTGTACAGGTATTGCCAGCCACCCTGCACCACATCGGCGTCAAGGCGCTGTGCGGCCTCCAGCAGGGTGCGGATGGCACCGGGCAATAACAGATCGTCGCTGTCCACGAACATCAGCCAGCGGCCCACGGCGTGGCGCAGTCCCTCGTTGCGGGCGGCGGCGGCGCTGCGGGGCGCACTGCAATTGCACAGCAACACCCCGGGCAGTGCCCGGTAGCGTTCCAGCACGGCGGCTGTGCCGTCGGAGGAATCGCTGTTCACCACGATCAGCTGCACGGTGCAACTGGTCTCCTGCTGCAAAATGCTGTCCAGACAGGGGCCGATGGTAGCTTCGCCGTTGTACACCGGCACAATGACCGAAAGGGTCACCGCCGGGTCCTGCTGCGGCAGCAGCGGGCAGGTCTCTTCTGCTGCAGGTTTCGGGCACAGGGCTGCCAGCGCGGCGCGGTCGGCCTGTGTGCTGTCCGGCAGCGGGGCACCGCCCCGGTGCAGCAGATGGTACAGCCCAAGGTCTGCATGGCCGCAGGCTGCGCCGCACACGGCGGCAGCGCCCGCCAGCAGACGGCTGCGGGTGTGGCAGTGGATCAGCTGGTAAGCGCGTCGGTTCTGGATCATGCTTCACCACGCTCCATTCCGGCAAGGACAGCGCCGCCCTCCTCTGCGATCAGGGACATCTTTTTCTGTGCGCAGCGCACAAGGTCGCGCACATGGTAGAGCTCCTCCTCCGAGGTGGTGGCCCATGCGGCGGTGAACAGGATGGGGTACTCCGGGTTGAGCTTATTGTACTCGTCCACCTGACTTTGCAGGATGCGGATCATGACCTCTGCCTTCCGGCTGCTGCATTCATCAAAGAAGGCAAGGAACTTGCCCACGCCGTTGTAGCCCACCATGCCGTCGGTGTCGCCCATCAGCTGCACCAGACCGGAAAAATCCTTCAGGATGCCGTCGCCCACGGTGTAGCCGAAGCGGCGGCTCACCTCGGTCAGGTTGTCCAGCTGCAAGGCAAAGCAGGTATAGTCCTCCGGCAGGATGCGGTCGGCCATGCCGGTGATATACACATTGAGCTTTTCACGGTTGGGCAGGCCGGTCTTTTTGTCCACATACAGCAGATAATCCACCACATCCGAGATGCGGCCCAGCAGAATTGCACCGCAGCAGCCGATAACAAAGAACAGCACCAGCGCCAGCATCAGGTACAGCTTGATGTTGATGGCAGCAGCCACCTGCACCGAGCTGATCATCTTCAGATAATCCGCGCTGATGTACAGGTTCAGCTCCTTGCTGCTGGTATTGATGATCTCGTAGTAGCTTTTCAGCTGCGCCTCGTAGTCGTTGATCATGCTTTCCATCTTGGCGTGCTGCTCGCCTGTACCGCCAAAATCCACGTTGCGGAAACTTTGCAGGATCTCCTCCTGAAACTGCCGGTCGATCTGGCTGGATGCGACCTGCTGTTCCAGCGATACCAGTTTCAGCACCAGACCGTCGTAGGTGGTCTGTGCCTTATCGCCAGCACCTTCCAGCTCGATGTTATTCAGGATATAGTCCGAGGACACCACCTCGCCCCGGTCAGTAAAGTAGTTTTGCAGCAGATCGGCGTTCTTGTACACATACTGGTCGGTCAGGCTCCACAGACTGTCCCGCTGCTCGGTGGTGATCTGTTCGTTCTGCTTTGCAGTTTCGATGGTGTTGGCCAGATATTCCTGCAGCACCGTGCCGTCCCGCACCTGCGGGCCGTTGAGCACATAGGCGTACAGCGCCGGGATGGTGTATTTTTTGAAGTCGGAATAGATATCGCACAGGTCTGCATAGGTGTAGCCGGTGCGGGAGGAGCGAAAATTCGGGTAGTGCTCCCGCTTGCTCAGCAGATAGTCCTGCATCTCGTTGGTATCGTTTTCCAGAATGCGGATGCACTCGTAGTAATCGTAGCCATTGTCCAGCAGACCGGACGAGGGGTTGAGCGAGAGTTTCTGCTCCACATATTTTTCCGTATAATAGGTGCAGTAGCTCTGGATGATGGCATCCAGCATATTGCGGGCATAACCCGCGCCCTGCTCTCCATCCACCACAAGGCTCACCTTGTAGGTATCCGGGAAATAGGTCACCTCTTCGCCCTTTTGCAGCAGTGCCTCGTTGATGGTCTCCTGATCTTCCGAGATCACCGGGGTCACCGAGATGTTGGAACGGATGGTGCTCAGCCGCCCGGAAGCACCCAGTGCATCCATGGCCTGCGAGATGACGGTGGAGGAGTAGATCTCGTTGACGTCCAGCTCGCTGCCGTCCGGGGTGTAGCCGTCCGAGATGCCGTCGTTGGTATAGCGGATAATGACCGATGCAGTGTACTTCTGCCGACCGTCTGCATACAGGTAGATGGCGGCCGCACCTGCCAGCGACACCAGAAAGATCAGCAGGCTGAAACGCTTCAGATAGCGCAGGATCTCAAACTTTTTCATCTGCGGTGCCTTGCCTTTCTGCGTTTACGTTCGTGGAGCAGCCATGCGCTGCCCAGCATCACGGCAACGGACTCCATCAGGGTCTTTTTCAGGCTCAGGCGCTGCAGGAAGGAGGCCGAGCCGTAGGTAAAGGTAATATAGTTCTGGGATTTGTACTTGATATACGCCTTGTCCAGTACAAACAGCTGCTCCGAGATCTCGTTGATGGCGGTCTCCAGCTTGTTCACCATGGCCTGCGCCTCGGCCAGACGCGGCTGGCCGGCATCCAGCTCCCGGATCTTCTGGATCACATAATTCGTGCTCACAATCTCGGACTGGTAGTCGGTGGCATCGGCCAGAGAAGCGTCTGCCGCCCGCGCCAGCGCATCCATGGCGGTCTTGGTGCGGGACATATAGTACTCGCTTGCTTCATCCACGGTGGGGATCATCATGATGGAGGTCATGGATTTTTCGTAGATGGAAATGCCCTTTTTGTCGGCGTCATAGTAAGCCTGCTGGGTGCGCATGTCAATATCGTCGATCTTGTTCTTGTATTCCAGAATGCTGGTCAGCATGGCCGGGTCGCGGGCAACGCCGCCCTCAATGACAAAGGCCATGGCGTTGGGCAGGTCGTAATCCACCAGATTGTTGATCATTTTGCCCAGTGTGGTAAAGTTGTTGGTGGAAGGGTCGGGGTTTGCCTCGTCCGTAAAGCTTTTGTTTTCCCCCAGACGGGCGTTCAGATAGCGGTTCAGCGCGGCGGCGCGCACCTCCAGCTCGTTCAGTCGCAGGTAAGGCTCGCACGCGGTGGTCACTTCCAGCTTTTCCTTGAGGATGCTCTGGTTATCGCAGTAGTTGCTCAGAAAGATCTCCCGGTAGGATTCGCACACGCTCTGCAAAAGATCTGTGGGCTTGCGGTTGCCCAGGTTCAGCTTGCGGGTGTTGATGGAGAGATAGTAGTTGGTGCTGATATACTCGCTGCCGTTGGCGCTGCCGGTGCCGTCCGGGCTCAGGTAAAGGCACTCTGCCAGCTGGGAGGCAGTCAGGCTGTCCTGCAGGCCCACCCGCCGGATGGCGCGCTCCATCACCTCGTCCGAAACAATCTCGTAGGCGTTGAAGCGGGTCTTGTTGGGGTTCAAGCCCAGCGAAGCCTCGGAGTAATTGAAGGAGATGCTGGCAGTGGCGCTGTCCGCACTTTTGAAATAGTGAACCAGCCCGAACAGACAGCACAAGGTCAGCAGGCAGAGAAACAGGCGGTATTTATTTGTCCAGATATGACGCAGCGCCTGTTTGATTTTTTCTTTGATGTCATCCATGGCATTCTACCCTTTTGCAGCGGCCTGCACGCGCAGCGCAGGCTGCTTAGTCGATGTCAATGACCGAAAGCTCCGGCACATTGTTGATGCGGGGCGCCCGGCTGGAATCGCCCAGTCCCCGGCTTACAATGAGGGTGGCGTTGTTGGCAAGCGTATAGCTGCCTCCGGCATAGTCGGGCAGAAAGCCCTCCTCGGCGGTATAAAGCGGACCGATCTTCGGCAGACGCACGATGCCGCCGTGGGTGTGCCCGGCAAGACCCAGCTCAAAGGAATAATTTTCCAGATGCTCGGGAAAGTAGGTGGGCACATGCGCCAGACAGATGCGCAGGTCGTAGTCTGTCTGCGGCTCCACGCTGTCCATAAAGGTGCTGGCACCGTAGTTGGAAAAATCCGCCGGGCTGCCCTCCACGCCCAGAATGCTGATAACGTTGTCGTGGATGGTATAGCGCGCCTCCTGATTGCGCAGGACGGTCACCCCGGCGGCGGTGAACTTTTCCACCAGTTCCCGGTCGTTGTCCAGAAAATACAGCTCGTCCTCGTGGTTGCCCAGCACTCCGCATACCGGGGCAATCTCGCTCAGCTGACGGAACAGGGAAAGCATATTATCATAATCGGTGCCTTCGCCGTAGGTCACAAAGTCGCCGCCCAGCAAAATCAGATCCGGGGCAAGGCTGCGGACATCCTGCACCAGCTCACAGTTATCTGCTCCGTACTCCCGCAGATGCAGATCGGTCAGAAAAACGACCCGGCAGCTCTGGGTCAGCTTGCGGGAATGAATCTGATAGAACTCTGCCGTATAGTGGGTGCGGTTATAGCAGATATTCTGCCACAGCGCCCCGCCCAGCAGGGTGAGCAGGGCAACAAGAACCAGCAGCGTCAGCAGCACCTGCTTCCAGAGGGGCGTTGCCCTCTGTGCGCCGCCACTGTGTGTATGTCTGCTGTTTTGCGCTGCGCCTTTTCCGTGTTTTGCTTTGATAAAGGCCACATCCTTTCTGCCGGGGAACGTTGCATAGAGAAGGGCGCAGCACAAGGCTGCAGCCCATCTCTCCAAAAACGGATACAAAAACTGATATATAAATAAATTATAACATATTTAGCAGGAAAAGCAAAGAGCGCATCTCTGCCATGGGCGGATTTCACATTTGGAAGTTCCCATCAAAAAAGGGATGCCGCGCATGCAGCATCCCTTTTGTATATTTGCAGATCAATCGTCGTCGCTGTCCAGCTTGAGCACGGCGGTAAAGGCCTCGCTGGGCAGGGAAACGCTGCCCAGCTGACGCATCTTCTTTTTGCCTTCCTTCTGCTTTTCCAGCAGCTTCTTTTTACGGGAGATATCACCGCCGTAGCACTTGGCCAGCACGTCCTTGCGCATGGCCTTGACCGTCTCGCGGGCAATGATCTTGCCGCCGATGGCTGCCTGCACCGGGATCTCGAACAGGTTGCGCGGGATGTTGTCCCGCAGCTTTTCGCAGATGCGGCGTCCCTTGGCGTAGGCGTTGTCCCGGAACACGATCATGGACAAGGCGTCCACGGGGTCGCCGTTGAGCAAAAAGTCCAGCTTGACCAGATCACTCTCGCGGTACTCCTTGAACTCGTAGTCGTAGCTGGCGTAGCCCCGGCTGCGGCTCTTGATGGCGTCAAAGAAGTCGTACACGATCTCGCCCAGCGGCAAAGCATAGTGCAGGTCCACCCGCACATCGTCCAGATACTTCATGTCGATCAGCACGCCGCGCTTGCTCTGGCACAGATCCATCAGGCCGCCCACATAGTCGTTGGGAGTGTACAGGTGCACATCCACAAAGGGCTCCTCCTGCTTGACGATGTTGCTGGGGTCCGGGTAGCTGGAGGGGTTGTCGATCATTTCCACTGTGCCGTCGGTCAAGGTCAGGCGGTAGCGCACGCTGGGGGTGGTGGTGATGATGTCCAGATCGAACTCCCGCTCCAGACGCTCGGTGATGATCTCCATATGCAGCAGACCCAGGAAACCGCAGCGGAAGCCGAAGCCCAGCGCGGCGCTGGTCTCCAGCTCAAAGGTCAGGGAGGCATCGTTCAGCTGCAATTTTTCCAGCGCGTCCTTCAGGTCGGGGTACTTGGCACCGTCGGCGGGGTAGATGCCGCAGAACACCATGGGCTTGACCTGACGGTAGCCGGGCAGCGCTTCTGCGGTGGGGCGCTCTGCCAGCGTGACAGTATCGCCTACGCGGGTGTCCTGCACCGTCTTGATGCTGGCGGTCAGGTAGCCTACCTCACCGGCCTGCAGCTGGGCGCAGGGGGTCAGGGAGGTGGCACCCATGTGACCCACCTCCACCAGCGTGAACTCTGCGCCGGTGGCCATCATACGGATGGTGTCGCCGGGCTTCACCGAGCCCTCGAACACGCGGATGTAGACGATGACGCCCTTGTAGCTGTCGTAGATGCTGTCGAAGATCAGCGCCTTTAAGGGGGCATCCGGGTCGCCGGTGGGGGCGGGGATATCACTGACCACACGCTCCAGCACCTGATCGACGTTCAGGCCGGTCTTGGCGGAGACGCGGGGCGCGTCCATGCAGGGCAGGCCGATCACGTCCTCCACCTCCTGCGCCACCTCGTCCGGGTGGGCGCTGGGCAGGTCGATCTTGTTCAGGATGGGCACCAGTTCCAGATCGTGCTCCAGTGCCATATAGGTGTTTGCCAGCGTCTGCGCCTCCACGCCCTGTGTGGCGTCCACCACCAGAATGGCGCCCTCGCAGGCGGCCAGACTGCGGCTGACCTCGTAGGCAAAGTCCACGTGACCCGGGGTGTCGATCAGGTTGAACTCGTAGGTCTTGCCGTCCTTTGCAGTATAGTTCATGGTCACGGCACGCGCCTTGATGGTAATGCCGCGCTCGCGCTCGATATCCATGTTGTCCAGGATCTGATCCTCCATGGTGCGCTCGTCCACGCTCTTGGTCAGCTCCAGAATGCGGTCGGACAGGGTGGATTTGCCGTGGTCGATATGTGCAATGATGCAGAAGTTGCGGATGTTGTCTCTTGCCATGTAGTTCCTCCGGGCAGCTTTATGCTTCTAAGATCCAGTCCTCCACGGCCACGATCTGTCCGTGGTCGCGGTAGACGCGGGGCACGCGGCGGGAAACGCCGCACAGCACTTCATAGGGGATGGTATCGGTCTTGCGGGCAATGGTCTCTGCGGTGTCACTCACGGTGCCGCCCCACAGGATGGCTTCATCGTCCTCGCGCACTTCCGGTACATCGGTCACGTCCACCATCATCTGATCCATGCACACCCGCCCCAGTACCGGGCAGGCCTTGCCGTGGATCTCCACCATGCCTTTGCCGCAGCTCAAAAGCCGGGGGTAGCCGTCGGCATAGCCGGTGCAAAGGGTGGCTACCTTGGTGGGCTTTTCGGCGGTAAAGCGGCGGCCGTAGCTGGCGCACTGGCCGGGCTGCATCTCCTTGATCATGCTCACCACGGTCTTAAGGGTCATTACCGGCTTAAAGCGGCCAAAGCGCACCTCGTCGCTGGGGTCGTAGCCGTACAGGATGATGCCGGGGCGCGCCATGCAGCGCTCCCGGGGCAGTCCCTCCGGCCAGTCCGGGTGCAGCATGACCCCGGCAGAGTTATCACAGTGCACAAGGGCAGGCTCCCGCCCGGCGGCCTTCAGTGCGTGGAAGGCTTTCACGAACAGTGCGTGCTGCTCGGCAGTATAGGCCACATTCTCCGGGGCAGTATCATCGGCCACGGAAAAATGCTGGAACAGGCCGGTCATTTCCAGCCCGGGCAGCGCACAGGCCTCCAGCATCTCCCGGATGGCGGCGTCAAAATCGGTGCGCAGGGCAAAGCCGATGCGTCCCATGCCAGTGTCGGCCTTGAGGTGGATGTGTACTTTGCCCCCTGCCGCCACGGCGGCTTCGCTCAGGGCGCGTGCCTGCGCAAGGGAGTAGCAGGCCACAGTGATGTCGTTCTGGATCAGGGCGGCGGCGTAGGCGGGCTGCACATGCCCCAGAATGAGGATGGGCAAAGTCTGCCCCGCCTTGCGCAGCTGCACAGCCTCGGTCAGACAGCTGACCGCCAGCCATGCGGCGCCCTCCTCGGCGAACACCCGGGCGCACTGTACCGCGCCGTGGCCGTAGCTGTCGGCCTTGACCACTGCGCACAGGGGCAGCGCCCCTGCCCGGGCCTTTACCTCCCGGAAATTATACCGAAGGGCTTCGAGGTCGATCTCGGCCCAGACGTGTTTTTCAAACGGTTGTTTCTGCATGATCTGTTTCCTTTTTTGGTACGATAAAGCTGCCCCGGCCCGTGTGGACGGGACGCCAGCCGTCAATGCCGCTCTCCTGCAAAGCATGGAGAGTCTTTTGGCGGAAGGCGTGGTCGGTACGGCAGCGCTCCTGCACAAATTCTTTGGTCTGTTCCCGCACGGTAACACCGTCGGCGGGGCAGCGGCTCTTCACGATGGGCAAGTCCGCCTCCCGCACGGCGCACTGTACCTCGTACTCGGTTGCCAGCAGCATGGGACGGATGAGGGTGAGATCCCGCTGGGAGAGGTAGGTCACCGGCGAGAAGCAGCCGATGCGTCCCTCCCGCCAGAGGTTCATATAAAAGGTCTCCACGGCATCGTCCAGATGATGCCCCAGCGCCACCTTGTTGCAGCCCAGCTCCTGCGCGGCGGTGTGCAGCGCGCCCCGCCGCAGCTTGGCGCACAGGGCGCAGGGGTTCTTTTCCTTGCGGTACTCGAACACCACCGGGCCGATCTCGGTGCGGCGCACCTCGTAGGGGATGCCGTGCTGCCGGAACAGCTCTGCCAGCGCGGAGTAGTCCATGGGCTGATGGTCGAACTGCGGGTCCAGCGTGACCGCCACCACCTCGTAATCAAAGCCGATGTACTTGCGCAGCATGGAAAGGCCGATGGTCAGCGCCACGCTGTCCTTGCCGCCGGAAACGCCCACCATCACCCGGTCGCCGGGGGCGATCATTTCATAGTCCTGTACGGCCTTGCGCATCAGGCCGCAAAGCCGCTGCATTGCACGAAGATCACTCATGACAGGCTCACGCTTTCTACCAGATTGACCACATCGCTGATGGACGCCAGCTTGGTCAGCGCCGAGACATAGACCACATCGCCGCTGTCGTAGGTGATGGTGGCCAGCACGGCGTAGTAGGTGCGGATATCACAGCGCACCGCCTCTACGGTTGCACCCTCTACGGTCAGGTTGACCTTGCGGGGTTTGATGACGCCGTAAGCTTGTTTAAGGTCGGCTTCCGAGTCCTCGATAAAGCTTTCGTAGCTGTCGGCGGTGCCCCGCTGCAACAGCACGGCCTGATAGTCCTCACTGTCTGCCGTGTCGGCGGTGGCAAGCTCCAGCACGGTGCCGAGGGTGGGGTCTTCGGTCATGCGGCACACGCTCCACACGCTGCTGTCGTAGTAGACAGAGACGCCGTTTGTGCCGGTATAGTGGGTGTCAGGTGTCGCGGGGGTCTGCCGGTTCACCAGCAGGGTGAGCACCATGTAGGCTGCGATGCCCAGACAGATGAAAATGGCCATCGCCGTCAGCAGCTTGGAGCTGCGACGCTGCGCCGAAGAAGTGCGGTCGATCTCATTTGGCATGGATGTATTCTCCTTGTGTTGGCAAGGCGGCGGTGCACCGCCCATATCCTTTATAGTATACCACAACCGCAGCGGGATTTGTAGCGGGCAAATGGCAAAAATATGCCGGGGCGGGCAAAAAACTTTTACAAAAATCGGAATTCAGAAATCAAGAGGATTTGAGAGAAAACAAGCGATTTTGAGAGTTTCAAAAATTTCCGCCGAAAAAATCCAAAAATCATGTTGACAGGCGCGTTTTTGTGTTGTATACTGACACTCGCGCCCCAAAAGGGCGCCTGAAACGTACAAAAAGCTTATCAGGAGGAAATAGATATGAGCACTACTCTCGTAAAGCCCGCTGAAGTCGAGCGTAAGTGGTACCTGCTCGACGCTACCGGCAAGAGCCTGGGCCACGTCGCTGCTGAGGCCGCTGTTTTGCTGCGCGGCAAGCAGAAGGTCGATTACACCCCCAACGTTGACTGCGGCGATTTCGTTGTTGTCATCAACTGCGACAAGGCTGTTCTGACCGGCAAGAAGGCCGAGCAGAAGTTCCACATCACCCACAGCAAGTACATCGGCGGCCTGAAGAAGGTCCAGTACAGCAAGCTGATGGCTGAGAACAGCGATCTGGCTATGACCTACGCTATCAAGGGCATGATCCCTTCCAACACCATCGGTGATAAGGCTCTGACCCGCCTGCACTGCTACCAGGGTGCCGAGCACGCTCACGCTGCTCAGAAGCCCGAGAAGATCGAGTTCTAAGAAGGAGGCAATCGAATATGTACGAAACCAAACCTTATTTCTACGGCACTGGTCGTCGTAAGGATTCCGTTGCCCGCGTTCGCGTTTACACCGGCACCGGTAAGATCACCATTAACGATCGTGATATCGACAACTACTTCGGTCTGGAGACCCTGAAGCTGATCGTCCGTTCTCCGCTGGTCCTGCTGGGCCTGGAGGGCAAGTATGACGTCGTCGTCCGCGTTTCCGGCGGCGGTGTTTCCGGTCAGGCTGGCGCTATCCGTCACGGCCTGAGCCGCGCCCTGCTGCAGCAGAGCGACGAGAACCGTCCTGTGCTGAAGAAGGCTGGCTTCCTGACCCGCGATCCTCGTATGAAGGAGCGTAAGAAGTACGGTCTGAAGGCTGCACGTCGTGCACCCCAGTTCTCCAAGCGCTGATTTATCTCAGTATGCACTTTTACGGCTCTGCTTCGGCAGAGCCGTTTTTTGCTGCCCACTTTTCTGGAGAACTGGGGAGCACGACTGCGCATCTCCGGCGGTTGCCCCGCAAGGGGCGAGCCGGAGGCGCTTATTGATCTTTGCTCAAGCATCGCGTGCAGGGCGCAGCCCTGCCAGCGATGCACCCCAGTTCTCCAAGCGCTGATTTATCTCAGTGTGCATTTTTACGGCTCTGCTTCGGCAGAGCCGTTTTTTTTGCTGCCCACTTTCCCGGAGAACAGGGGAGCACGACTGCGCATCTCCGGCGGTTGCCCCGCAAGGGGCGAGCCGGAGGCGCTTATTGATTTTTGCTCAAGCATCGCGTGCAGGGCGCAGCCCTGCCAGCGATGCTCCCCAGTTCTCCAAGCGCTGATTTATCTCAGTATGCACTTTTACGGCTCTGCTTCGGCAGAGCCGTTTTTTGCTGCCCACTTTTCTGGAGAACTGGGGAGCACGACTGCGCATCTCCGGCGGTTGCCCCGCAAGGGGCGAGCCGGAGGCGCTCAAAATCTTTGCTCAAGCATCGCGTGCTAAAACAAAAGGCATGGTTTTGCGTCTATTCTGCAAACTTTTTGTGAACCCTATTGACAAAGTAGGTGGACAGGAGTATATTTTTAGCAGTCGAGCAGATAGAGTGCTAAAAACAAAACAAACTGCTCCGCGGGAGGTGTGCAAAACCATGAAGAAGAACATCGATACAATTCAATCACGGCTCTGCCGCCGCCGGGCGCGGAGCTGTTAGCACAGAACTTGTCCGTCCGCTAAAATAAACCTTCCGGTATGAATGGAGGCTTGACTTTATGAATACCAATCAATATACCCAAAAGACCCTTGAGGCTTTGCAGGCAGCCCAGCAGCTGGCTGTGGAGTACCAGCACAACGCGCTGGAGCCCGCCCACCTGCTGCACGCACTGGCTGCGCAGGAAAACGGCCTGATTCCCCAGCTGCTGCAAAAGCTGAATGTTGACCCCGGCAGCTTTGCCGCCGCCGTGGCGGAAAAGCTGTCCGCGCTGCCTCGGGTGTCCGGCTCCGGCCGTGACCCCGATAAGGTCTATATCTCGCAGGCAACCGATAAGGTGCTCAGCGCCGCCGCCCGCGAAGCCAAGGCCATGAAGGACGACTTCATCAGCGTGGAGCATCTGTTCCTTGGCCTGCTGGACGAGCAGGACCAGACCACCAGCGAGCTGTTCCGCGCCTTCAACCTGAAAAAGGACGCCTTTTTACAGCAGCTTACCGCCGTGCGCGGCAACCAGCGGGTGACCACCGATAACCCGGAGGACACCTACAACGCACTGCAGAAGTACGGTCAGGATCTGGTGGAGCTTGCCCGCAAGCAGAAGCTGGACCCCGTCATTGGTCGAGATCAGGAGATCCGCAATGTGATCCGTATCCTGTCCCGTAAGACCAAAAACAACCCCTGCCTCATCGGCGAGCCCGGCGTTGGTAAAACTGCCATCGCCGAGGGTCTGGCGCAGCGCATCGTGCGCGGCGATGTGCCCGAAAACCTGAAGAATCGCACCGTGTTCAGCTTGGACATGGGCGCTCTGGTGGCCGGTGCAAAGTACCGCGGCGAGTTCGAGGAGCGCTTGAAGAGCGTGCTGAATGAGGTGAAGAAGAGCGAGGGCAAAATCATCCTCTTCATCGATGAGCTGCACACCATCGTGGGTGCCGGTAAGACCGACGGTGCCATGGACGCAGGCAACCTGCTCAAGCCCATGCTGGCCCGGGGCGAGCTGCACTGCATCGGCGCGACCACGCTGGACGAGTATCGCCAGTATATTGAAAAAGACCCCGCACTGGAGCGCCGGTTCCAGCCGGTGCAGGTGGATGAGCCTACCGTAGAGGATACCATCTCCATTCTGCGCGGCCTGAAGGAACGGTACGAGGTGTTCCACGGCGTAAAGATCAACGATAGCGCCCTGATCGCCGCTGCCACCCTTTCCGACCGCTATATCACCGACCGCTTCCTGCCGGATAAGGCCATCGACCTTGTGGATGAAGCCTGCGCCATGATCAAGACTGAGATGGACAGTATGCCCAGCGAGATGGACGATCTGGCACACCGCATCACCCAGCTGCAGATCGAGCAGGTGAGCCTGAAAAAGGAGACCGATGCTCTGAGCCAAAGCCGTTTGAAGGATCTGGAAAAGGAACTTGCCGAATTGCAGGATAAGTTCCGCAGCATGAAGGCAAAGTGGGAGAACGAGAAGAACGCCATTGGCAAGGTGCAGAGCCTGCGTGAGCAGATCGAGCAGACCAATGCCGCCATCGAGAAAGCCCAGCGCGAGTACGACCTGAACAAGGCCGCCGAGCTGAAGTACGGCAAGCTGCCCCAGCTGCAAAAACAGCTGGCTGAAGAGGAAAAGGTGGCTGCCGCCAAGAAGGAGGACAGCCTGTTGCGTGACCGCGTGACCGACGAGGAGATCGCCCGCATCGTGGCACGCTGGACCGGCATCCCGGTAGAGAAGCTGGTGGAGGGCGAACGCGAGAAGCTGCTGCATCTGGACGATGTGCTGCACCAGCGGGTCATCGGTCAGGACGAGGCTGTGACCAAGGTGAGCGAAGCCATTCTGCGCAGCCGCGCCGGTATCGCCAACCCCAACCGCCCCATCGGCAGCTTCCTCTTCCTTGGCCCCACCGGCGTGGGCAAGACCGAGCTGGCTAAGGCACTGGCACAGGCACTGTTTGACGACGAGCGCAACATGGTGCGTATCGATATGACCGAATATATGGAGAAGTTCAGCGTCAGCCGTTTGATCGGCGCGCCTCCGGGATATGTCGGTTATGAAGAGGGCGGCCAGCTGACCGAGGCTGTGCGCCGCAAGCCTTACAGTGTGGTACTGTTCGATGAGGTGGAAAAAGCTCACCCCGACGTGTTCAACATCCTGCTGCAGGTGCTGGACGATGGCCGCATCACGGATAGTCAGGGCCGTACCGTGGACTTCAAGAACACGGTCATCATCCTGACCTCCAACCTTGGCAGCGATATCATCCTGAACGATCTGGAGCAGCGCCGTGCGCAGGGCTCCAACGAGCTGAGCGAGGATGCAAAGCACCAGATCGACCTGTTGCTCAAGAGCAAGTTCCGTCCCGAATTTTTGAACCGTCTGGACGAAATCGTCTACTACAAGAGCCTGACCAAGGACGAAATGCGCAAGATCGTGGATCTGCAATTGCAGGATCTGCGCAACCGTATGGAGGAGGGCAAGCACCTCAAGCTGGAGGTCACCACCGCCGCCAAGGACTTCATCATTGATTCTGCCTACGACAGCGTCTATGGTGCACGTCCCATCAAGCGCTTCATCCAGAGCCGCGTGGAGACCCTGATCGCCAAGGCCATCATCAAGGGCGGTTATGCCGAGGGCAACACCCTGACGGTGGATTATGACGGCAGCGCATTGGTTCTGCGTTAAAATTTACCGGTTTTGTACATGGAGTACAGCCCAAACGCTTGCACCCGTGTGCAGAATATGTTATTATAGAAAATAACATTGATGTGCTTTTCATCGTGGAAATGGCAACGATGGAAAGCACATTTTTGTATACGGAAAAGCCCGCTTGGCACGGTTGAAGCACAATAAAAATACAACGGGCAAATAAAACTAAATTTAAAACAGAAAGTTGAGTGTGATTCCCCTTTTTATGGACGATGGCAGTATGACGCTCTGGGTAGCGCTGGTAGTATTGGTGGTATTCTCCGCCTTTTTCTCCGCATCCGAGACCGCATTTTCTTCCCTGAATCAGATCCGCCTGAAAAGCCGCGCCGAGGACGGCGATACCTCTGCCGCCCGGGTGCTGGCAATGGCTGAAAAATACGATAAGCTGCTTTCCACCATCCTCATCGGCAACAATATCGTGAACATTGCCGCAGCCTCCATTGGCACCATCATTTTCACCAAGATGCTGGGTGCAGAGCGGGGCGCTACGGTGTCCACTATGGTGCTGACCGTGGTGGTGCTGATTTTTGGCGAGGTGACCCCCAAGAGCCTTGCCAAGGAGATGCCGGAAACGGTAGCCACCGCAGTTGCGCCGGCGCTCAGCCTGCTGATGCTGGTGTTTACCCCGCTGACATGGCTGTTCAGCCAGTGGAAGCGCTTTCTGGGGCACTTTGTCCACAGCACCGAGGAGGACACCATCACTGAGGGCGAGCTGATGACCATGGTCAGCGAAGCCGAGAATGACGGCGAACTGACCGACCGGGAAAGTGAGCTGATCCGCAGCGCCATCGAATTTGATGACGTGGAGGTGGAAGAGATCCTGACCCCCCGCGTGGATGTGATCGCGGTGGAGGACGATATGCCGCTGGAAGAGGTGGCACAGACCTTTGCGGAATCCGGCTACTCCCGTCTGCCAGTGTACCACGACACCATTGATAACATCATTGGTGTGGTACATGAAAAGGACTTCTACATGGCACGCCTGAAAAAGGAGACCAAGCTGGAGGATCTGGTCAAGCCCACCCTCTACACCACAGGCTCCACTCAGATCTCCCAGCTGCTGCGCACCCTGCGCGAGCAGCACCATCACATGGCTGTGGTGGTGGACGAGTACGGCGGCACCGAGGGCATCATCACGCTGGAGGACATTCTGGAGGAGCTGGTAGGCGAGATCTGGGATGAGCACGACGAGGTGACCGAGGACTTCCGCAAGCAGTCGGACGGCAGTTGGATCGTGCTGGGCAGCGCCGGCGTGGACGACCTGTACGAGCGGCTGGGTCTGCCGGAGGACGAGGATATCGACTCCAACACAGTGAACGGTCTGGTGCAGGAAAAGACCTGCCGCCTGCCCAAGGTAGGCGACCGCTTTACGCTGGGCAGCTACGACGGCGTGGTCACCCGCACCGCCAAGCGCCGCGTGACCGAGGTGCGTCTGACCCCGGCGGAAAAGCCTGACACCAAAAAGGACGAAGAGGAAAAAGGCCACTTTGGCAGAATGACCTCTAAATAAAACACTGACCGGCTGCTGCACAAAACGTGCGGCAGCCGGTTTTTTTTCGTTACGACCCCTCCCGTGAAAATGCGTTTGGAGCGCTCCGCGGAGCGCATTTAAAATCGTCTAATTTGCCTATAAAAAATCCCCCCGGCGAGCACCGCCGGGGGGATTTTTTTCAGGATTTACTTAGGCTGGCGGCCAATATAGGCCAGAATGCCGCCATCGGCGTAGAGGATCTGGCCGTTCACGAAGTCGGATGCGTGGCTGGCAAGGAACACACAGGGGCCAACCATGTCCTCCGGGTCACCCCAGCGGCCTGCGGGGGTCTTGGCAACGATGAAGCTGTCAAAGGGATGACGGCTGCCGTCCGGCTGACGCTCACGCAGGGGCGCGGTCTGGGCGGTGGCAATGTAGCCGGGGCCCATGCCGTTGCACTGGATGTTGTACTCGCCGTACTCAGAGGCGATGTTCTTGGTCAGCATCTTCAGCGCACCCTTGGCGGCAGCGTAGGCAGAGACGGTCTCGCGGCCCAGCTCGCTCATCATGGAGCAGATGTTGATGATCTTGCCCTCGCGCTTTTCCATCATGTCGGGCAGTACGGCCTTGGAGCAGTTGAAGGCACCGCCCACATGGACGTCGATCACACGCATAAAGTCGGCGTGGCTCATCTCGATCATGGGCACGCGCTTCATCAGACCGGCGTTGTTCACCAGAATGTCCACCGGGCCGACCTCGGCCTTGATCTTTGCCACCATGGCGTTTACGGCGTCCTCGTCGGAAACGTCTGCCACATAGCCGTGGGCGTCGATGCCGGCAGCCTTGTAGGCGGCCATGCCCTTTTCTAAGCTGGCCTCAGAGGAGCAGTTGAAGCAGATGACGGCGCCGCATTTGGCCATGCCCTCTGCAATGGAAAAACCGATGCCGTGGGCACCGCCGGTGATCAGGGCTACCTTGCCCTGCAGGTTGAATGCAGACAGATCCATGAGGTTCTCCTTTTTTCACAGTATCCAAGTTAATTTTTTAGCAAAACGCCCCGTGCCGGTTTCCCGGTACGGGGCGTTTGATTGGTGCTTTTAGCGCAGGTCAGTGGTAGCGATGTTGTCCATGTCGTCAAACTCCATGTTCTCGCCGCCCATTGCCCAGATAAACGTATAGTTCGAGGTGCCTACGCCGCTGTGAATGCTCCAGGAGGGGCTGATGACAGCATCCTCGTTGTGCATCACGATGTGGCGGGTCTGGGTAGGCTCGCCGCACATATGGAACACCACCTGCCCCTCGGGCAGTTCAAAGTAGGTATAGATCTCCATGCGCCGCTCGTGGGTGTGGCTGGGCATCGTGTTCCAGTTGGAACCCGGTGCCAGCTCGGTCATACCCATGCTCAGCTGGCAGGTCTTCAGCACATCCGGGTGGATGAACTGGTTGATGGTGCGCTTGTTGCAGGTGTCCACGCTGCCCAGCGGGCGGTGGTTTGCATCAGCCATCTTGATCAGACGGGTCTGGTAAGCGCAGTGTGCCGGAGCAGAGACCATGTAGAACTTGGCGGGATGCTCCGGGTCGGCGGAAGCAAAGGTGACTTCCTTGGTGCCCTGCGTAATGTACAGGCAGTCCTTATAGCCCAGCTCGTACTTTACGCCATCGGCCACCACGATACCGGTGGAATCCTTGCCGATGTTGAACATGCCGATCTCGCGGCGCTCCAGGAAATAGTGGGTGCCGAAGTTGGCCCAGATGTCGATGCCCTTGTCGATGGACACGGTCTCGTGCACCGGCATGCAGCCCAGCGTGACCATACGGTCCACGTGGCTGTAAACGGCCACCACTTCATCTGCCTTGTACAGGCCGGTGATCAGCATCTCGTCCCGCATTTCCTCGGTGGTATAGCGCTTAAAATCCTTCTGGTTACAGGAATAACGGATATCCATGGCGGACTCCCTCCTGCTCTTAGCGCTGGATACGGCCGGAACCGTCGCCGCCGGCCAGCTTCTCGACCTCGGACACGGTCATCATGTTGTAGTCACCCTCGATGGAGTGCTTCAGAGCGGAAGCTGCAACTGCGAACTCCACAGCCTCCTGGGTGCTCTTGCCGGTCAGCAGGCTGTAGATCAGGCCGCCGCCGAAGGAGTCGCCGCCGCCAACGCGGTCGATGATGTGCAGGTCGTACTTCTTGGAGAAGCAGTACTCGTTGGAAGCAACGTCGTACAGCATAGCGCTCCAGCCGTTGTCGAATGCGCTGTGGCTCTCACGCAGGGTGATAGCCACCTTCTCGAAGTGGAACTTGTCAGCCAGCTGCTTGGCAACGCTCTTGTAGCCCT
>OGZF01000901.1_pt1 | contig 22823 bp, 18 predicted proteins | sample 1576771 | NCBI WGS metagenome assembly OGZF01 (sample SAMEA3541536, study PRJEB24748) | human gut metagenome | biome: human gut; feature: human-associated habitat; material: faeces | place: China | collected 2012
CGGGCATGCCCGGCCCCTACGGACTGCTGTGAACGGGTTGCGGACGAGAGGGAGAGCAGCCGTTACTCTCCCGGCCTTCGACAAACATTTTAAAAAGGAGCTGTTATTATGATTGCACAGCACTATAAAGATATGCTGGGCTCCAAGTCGGTTATCCGTCAGATTTCTGAATGGAGCACCGCCCGCGGCGCGGAGATCGGCTATGAGAACGTGTTCGATTACTCGCTGGGCAACCCGTCTGTCCCCTGCCCGCCGCAGTTCACCGCGGCTTGCGAGGACCTGCTGGCCCACACCGACCCCGTCAGGCTGCACGGTTATACGCCGACGCTGACGCTGCCGTCCGCCCGCAAGGCCGTGGCCGAAAGCCTGAACCGCCGGTTCGGCATGGACTACACCGCCGACCATATCTTTATGACGACGGGCGCGGCGGGTGCGCTGGCCCATGCTGTGCGCTGCGTCGGCGTGCCCGGGCAGAACATCGTAACGTTTGCGCCGTTCTTCCCCGAGTACAAGCCGTACATCGAGGGCGCGGGGCTTACCCTGCGCGTGACGCCGCCGCGGTGCGCGGACTTTCAGATCGACTTTGAGGCGTTCGCGCAGCTCGTGGACGAGAACACCGCCGCCGTGCTCATCAACAGCCCCAACAACCCCAGCGGCACCGCCTACAGCGAGGAGACCCTGCAGCAGCTGGCCGACTTTTTGACCGCGACAAGCGCCAAATACGGTCACCACATCTTCCTGATTTCCGACGAGCCGTACCGCGAGATTTCGTTCGGCGGCAGGGTCACGCCCTACCCCGCTAAATTCTACGATGATACGCTCACCTGCTACTCCTTCTCCAAGAGTCTGAGCGTGCCGGGCGAGCGTATCGGCTATGTGGCCGCCAACCCGCGGTGCGAGGACGCCGCGTACATCGTGCCGATGTGCGGCCAGATCTCCCGCGGGACCGGCCACAACTGCCCGTCGTCCCTCATCCAGATGGCCGTCGAGCGCTGCCTTGACGTGACCAGCGACCTGTCCGTCTACGAGACGAACATGAACCTGATCTACGACGAGCTGATCGTGCTGGGCTTTACCGTCGTCAAGCCGGACGGCACGTTCTACATCTTCCCGAAAGCGCTGGAGGACGACGCAAAGGCGTTCTGCCAAAAGGCGCTGAAATATGACCTGGCGCTGGTCCCCGGTGACAGCTTCGGCTGCCCCGGCTACTTCCGCATGGCGTACTGCATCGAGACCGAAAAAGTCCGCCGCAGCTTTGCCGCGCTGGAGAAATTCGTGGCCGAGGAGTACGGCGTCACCAAACACTAAGGAGATTTTATGTCGATTCTACGCCGCATTTTTCCGTTTCTGTTGACAACTGCGCTGCTGTGTGCCTGCGTGCAGATGCCCAACACCCCACAGGACGTGCTGCCCGCCCCGACGCCGCAGTCCACGGCGGTCCCCACCGCCACGCCGGAGACAAGCCCCACGCCGACGCCCGAGCCGACAGTGGCCCCCGCGATGGCGACGGCCACGAGCAACGCCACCAAGGACGCGCCGCAGATCAAGGACCCGACGACCTGGGACGACAACGCCGCCAAGACGCTGGCCGGGCTGAAAACGCAGTTTGCCGCCTACGGCCTGACGCTGAACGCGAAGGAGGGCTACCCCTACCTGCTGGCGGTCAACAACGCAGGCGGCGTGGTCACGGTCTACGCCGTGGATTCTGCCACAAAAAAGTACGCTGTGCCGTTCATGGCAATGGTGTGCAGCGGCGGCATGGACACCCCCACCGGGTATTTTTCGACCCCGGTGGACTACAGCTGGCGGCTGCTGATGGGCCCGAGCTACGGCCAGTACGCGACCCGCATCTATGACAGCTACCTGTTCCACAGCGTGCCCTACTACAGCCAGCACAAGGACGATGTGGAGTACGACGAGTTCAACCTGCTGGGCACCCGCGCCAGTCTGGGCTGCATCCGGCTGGCCGTGGTGGACGTGAAGTGGATCTACGACAACTGCCCGCTGGGCACGCCGGTCATCATCTACAACGACGCCGACGACCCCGGCCCGATGGGAAAGCCCGGCACGATCTACACCGACCCCGCCGACACCGAGAAGCGCGGCTGGGACCCCACCGACCCCGACCCGGCCAACCCGTGGGACGATGCCTTTGAGAGCGGCACCGCCATCCGCAGCCAGGCCGCCTGGGACCAGTGGGAGACCGAGCGCGAAAATTGGATGAGCAGCCTGACGCCCACCGACCTGCAGGGTTGGAGCACCGATTCCAAGATCGCGGGAACGCGCGGTTGATTTTTGCGCCGTAGGGGCCGGGCATGCCCGGCCCGGAGGTTTTCCGTTAGCAGACGCCACATCAGCGCCCTGTCTACCCGACGGAGGGATCAAGACCCCTCCCTACAAAGCACCCGTGAACGTCAGCCCGTAGGGAGCGGTCTTGACCGCTCCGCGGCACGTTTCGGAAAATGCCTGTCAATCAAAAAGCACCTGCCTTCGTGTAAAAGGCAGGTGCTTTTCTATTGCAATATCAGCTGAACATCACCACGTCCTGCGCGGGCTTTTCGCCCGGCTCGACGGAGATGGCGGTCAGGACAGGGCCGGTGGAATCGGGGGTCTGGCCCTTGTAGATGGGGTGGTACTTGACGTTGACCTTGGCCGTAATGTTGATCCAGCTGCGCTGCTCCAGCGACTTGTAATCGTCGTACTTGCAGGGCATGCCCACAAACTGGATGTCCTGCACGCAGCAGGTCATGGCAAAGCGTCCGGGCACAAACGCGCCCTTGCCGGCCTGGGGGGTCTGGCAGACCTGAGCCAGATATTTGACCGTCTTGCCGTCATATTTCTTCGGGTCGTCCATGCAGTCCATGTACCATATACCGAAGAACTCCTCGGGGATCTCAATGACCGGCGCGTCCACGTCGAAGGGCAGCGGGTCGGGGATGTCGTCATAGGCGACGCTGCCGTCCTTGAACTCGTAGGCGATGTCGCAGCGGCGGCTGGCCTGGCGCACCAGCTTGTGGATGAGCTGGCGGCTCTCGTCGTCGTTGACAGCCTCGGCGCGGTTGACGACCAGCAGCTCACTGCCGCGCAGCTTGTCCAGCAGCAGGCTGCGCATGGCGCTGTCGCCCGCGTAGGTCTTGATGGTCGTACCGTCGGCGGTAGCCAGGCTCTGGTAGATGAGCCAGTTGTCGGGCAGGGCGTCGTACAGCTCCTGAATGAGCCACATACCGTTGTACTCGATGATAACGCGGCCGCAGCCGGACTTCTTTTCGAGCGCGGTCAGGTTCTCGGCGGTCAGCTCGCTCTTATCCTCGATCTGGGCAACGTGCACGCCGCCGAAGGCGAACTTGGACGGGTCATACTCGATCTCGCCCTCCTCGCAGACCAGCAGCAAAGTCTTGTCGCCGGAGTCGAAGTTGGGGTCCTCCATCGTTTCCTGAATGAATTTCGTCTTGCCGCTCTCCAGCTGGCCGACGAAGAGATATACGGGGATTTGTTTAGGCATAGGGGACGTCCTTTCGGTTAGTAGCAGTCAAAGGCTTCTCCCCCGGGGGAGAAGCTGTCCGCGAAGCGGACTGATGAGGGGAGAGCTGATCGCGGCCTGTCATTCGTGGGCTGCTGCGGCAGGCTCGCCCCTCATCCGCCCTCGGTCGGGGCCTCGGGCACCTTCCCCCAAGGGGGAAGGCATTCTTATCAAACGTGGAACAATTCCGCGATCTCATGCTCCTTCAGCTGGGAGCCGATGACGCAGAGCTTGCCGGTGACGTCGGGGCCGCAGGGGCGGATCTCGCGCTCGCCGGGGACCATGTCGAACTCGTACCAGGTGTCGCCGCCGTCCACAATGCCCTTGGCGCGCAGGATCATGCCGTAAGTGCCCTCGTCCAGCGCGTGCAGGGCCTTGTCCAGATCCTCACGGCTGTATTTGTGGGCCGTCTCCTTGCCCCAGCTCGTGAACACCTCGTCGGCGTCGTGGTCGTGGTGGTGATGATGCCCGCAGGAGCAGACGCCGTGCTCGTCGTAGTGGTGCTCATGGTGATGCTCGTGCTCGTGCTCGTCCTCGTCGTCGTGGTGATGGCAGCAGTCGTGGTCGTGGTCATCGTCATCATGGTCGTGATGATGATGCTCGTGCTCGTCCTCATCGTCGTCCTCGTCGTGATGATGATGGCAGCAGCAGTCGTGCTCGTCCTCATCGTGGTCGTGATGGTGATGATGGTGGTGCTCGTGCTCATCCTCGTCGGCATGGGCCACGTTGGCGGCGCGGGCCTCGGTCAGCAGCTCGGCGACGAGGTCGCGCTTTCCGTCCATGACGGAGACGATCTGTGCGCCGGTCAGGACGGTCCAGTCGGTGGTGACGATGGTGGCGGTGGGGTTCTTCTCGGCCAGCAGGGCGACGGCGGCAGCGACCTTCTCCTCACTGGCGTTGCCGGTGCGGCTCAGGATGATGCAGGACGCATGGCTGACCTGGTCGTCATAGAACTCACCGAAGTTCTTCATATACATCTTGACCTTGTTCACGTCGGCGACGGTGACAAAGCTGTTCAGGATGACGGGCAGATCCTCGGCGACGCCCTCGACGGCGCGGGTCACGTCGGACAGCTTGCCGACGCCCGACGGCTCAATGAGGATGCGGTCCGGGTGGTAGGTCTCGACGACCTTCTTCAGTGCCTCGCGGAAATCACCGACCAGGCTGCAGCAGATGCAGCCGGAGTTCAGCTCATTGACCTGAATGCCGGCCTCGCGCATGAAGCCGCCGTCGATGCCGATCTCGCCGAATTCGTTCTCGATCAGGACGATCTGCTCACCGGCGAAGGCCTCCTTGATGAGCTTTTTGATAAGGGTGGTCTTGCCGGCGCCGAGGAAGCCGGAGAAAATGTCGATTTTGGTTTTCTTTTCAGCCATAGTTGGGTACCTCTATTCAAGATGTGTTCAGATGTTCAGTTGGTTGGCAATCTATTACACTAACTGCTAATACTATTATAACAAACACGTCAAGGGGTTTTGCGCCATTTTGCGCGGGAAATTTTGAATTTTTTGCAAAATTTATGGGATTTGGGCAGCACGGTAGGGGCCGGACACTGCGGGGTTGTGAGCGTGGGGCCACGGTTGAGCGGAGCGAAACCGGGGAGCGAACAATGTTTGCCCCCGCGGGGCAAACAACCGCACGAGCGGGCCAGCTTTGCTGGCTGGCGGCGCTCGTTGTGCGCCGCCAAGCGCCCGGCCCGGGGGTGTCCCGCGGGCTGGCGCTAATGGGACACTGCCTCGGAGGGGTCAAGACCCCTCCCTACGGGCTATCGTTCACGGGTGCTTTGTAGGGAGCGGTCTTGACCGCTCCGCCGGGTAGGCAGACGTTAGCGGGTTGGCCCGTAGGAGCGGCATACATGCCGCCACGCCCGGCCCCTGCAAAGCGCCGCATTTTTGTATGTGCCCCCGGGCGCAAACTCCACCTGTTTATTATCTATTATCTATTTATTATTTGCAGCATTCGTGGTATGATATACCTAACCCCAATATCTATCACAAAAAGGAGCGATCCATTTTGACTACCAATGAAAAAATCGCCGCGCTGCGTGCCGCTGCCAAAGCGGCGGGCGCGGACGGCGTGCTCATCATGACCAGCGACCCCCATTGCAGCGAGTACCTGCCCGGCTATTATAACGCTCTGCCGTGGTTCTCCGGCTTCATCGGCGAGAACTCGACCCTCGTTGTGACTCAAGACCGCAGCGCCCTGTGGTGCGATGGCCGCTTCTACGTGCAGGCCGACAAGCAGTTGGCCGGCAGCGAGATCGAATGTATGCACGCCGGTTCCGCCGGGGTGCCCACCGTGGCGGAATACCTCGAGAACCACTTTGGCGCGGGTGACACCCTGCTGCTGGACGGCAGCTGCGTGCCCGCCACGATTGCCAAGGAGTACATCGACGCATTGGCCAAGAAGGGTGCCTCCCTCAAGAGTCAGGACGTGGCCAGCCCGATCTGGGACGCCACCGGCGAGCGCCCGGCCCTGCCCGACACCCCCTGTGAGCTGCTGACCCCGGCCCAGACCGGCGCGACTGCCGCGGACCGCATCGCCATGGTGCGTGCCGAGCTGCAGAAGGCCGGTGCCACCGCGCTGGCCGTGACCGGTCTGGACTGCGTGGGCTGGCTGCTGAACCTGCGCGCCCGCGACCTGCCCTGCACCCCGCTGGCCGTCGCCTACGCGCTGGTCACGATGGACGCCTGCACGCTGTTTATCGCGCCGGGCCGCCTGTCCGACGCCGACACCGCCACGCTGGCCGAGAGCGGCGTGACGCTGCGCGGCTACGAGGAAATTATCGACGCCGTCCACGCCCTGCCCGCCGACGAGGTGTTCCTGGTGGACGAGAAGGCCACCAACTACGCCCTGTACGAGGCCCTGACCGCCCACAAGACCGTGGCCGGTGCCGACCCGATTTTTGCCCTGAAGGGCATCAAAAACGAGACTGAGCTGAAGAACCTCCGCGAGTGCCATATCCGCGACGGCATCGCCGTGGTGCGGTTCCAGATGGATCTGGAAAAGGCGCTGGCCGAGGGTAAGCAGCTGACCGAGATCGACATCGACACGATGCTGCAGAAGCGCCGCGCCGAGATGCCCGGCTACTTTGAGGACAGCTTCTCCACGATTGCGGCCTACGGCGCCAACGCCGCCATGATGCACTACCACGCCGAGGGCGACGTGAACAGCGTCATCGAGCCGCGCGGCTTCCTGCTGGTGGACAACGGCGGCCAGTACGACTGCGGCACCACCGACATCACCCGCACCTACCCCGTCGGCCCGCTGACCGACAACGAGCGCCGCTATTACACCTGGGTGCTGCAGAGCCACATCGACATGGCCCGCGCGGTGTTCCTGGACTACTGCACCGGCTTTGCACTGGATACCTTTGCCCGCGGCCCGGTCTGGGCGCACAAGGTCAACTACCGCTGCGGCACCGGCCATGGCGTCGGCTTTATCTCCGGCGTGCACGAGGGCCCGCAGAGCCTGCGCCCGAACAACCCCGTGATTTTTAAGCCCGGCATGACCATCACCGACGAGCCGGGCATCTACGAGACCGACGAGGTCGGCATCCGCATTGAGAACGAGCTGGAGTGCATCGACCTGGGCGAGAACCAGTACGGCCACTGGCTGGGCTTTGCGCCTTTGACGCTGGTGCCCATCTCCACCGAGCCGGTCCTTGTGGACGAGCTGAGCCGCGACCAGATCAACTGGCTGAACGACTACCACGCCCACGTCTACGAGATGCTCAGCCCCCGCCTGAACGAGGACGAGAAGGTCTGGCTGAAGGAGAAGTGCGCGGCAATTGGCAGATAAACAGCTGACAGGTGTTTATCTTTTATATTCCTGTAGGGGCCGGACATGTCCGGCCCGCAACATAAACCGGAAAGCAGGTGCTTGCCGGTAAGCTGCGGGCCGGGCATGCCCGGCCCCTACGCATCAACAATGTTTTACCATGCAATAACGGCACACGTCCCCGGAACGGTCAAGACCGTTCCCTACAAAGCACCCGTGGACCCCGATCTGTAGGGAGGGGTCTTGACCCCTCCGCAGCTGCCGTTTGCCATTGTGACGCGGTAGGGGCCGGGCATGTCCGGCCCCTACAGAGCGGCATACTCAATGGCTATTTACTTCTCGCACGCGCCGTCGTTGCCCTACTCTTGCGGTTACCGCATCAAACTTCGCCTTTACAGGCTCGTTTTCTGCGACCGCTGCGCTTCCTCCGTCTCGCTGCATCCGCCGCAGGCGGCGCTCGACTCCGTCGCCCCGCACCCGTCGCAGTCACTCTCAAACCGGACGGCGTTCTTCGCCAGCTCGGGGTCTAGGCGCTGGGCGACCTGCATCATCAGGGCGCACTCCATCCGCTTGCGGAACACCTTGCAGCCGTACTCATACGTGCCGTGGATGTCGCCGGTAGCGTGCAGGGCGTTGGCCGCGCAGCCGCCCGCGCAGTACAGGCGTGCCCAGCAATCCTTGCAGTCGGGGCGGGCATAGACGTTGCACAGCTTGAACTCGTCGCGCAGGGCGGTGTTGGTCACGCCGTCCCAGACGTTGCCCAGCTTGTACGCCGGGTCGCCGACAAACTGGTGGCAGGGGTACAGGTCGCCCCAGGGGGTCACGGCCATGTACTCGGTGCCGGAGCCGCAGCCCGAAATGCGCTTGTAGATGCAGGGGCCGTGCTTGAGGTCCAAAATATAATGATAGAACGTGATCGGCTTGCCGGCCTTCTGGCGGCGCAGCATGTCGTTGGCCAGCAGCTCATACTGGTCGAACAGCTTGGGCAGGTCCTCCTCGGTCAGGGCCTCGGGGGAGTCCGGCGGGGCGACAACCGGCTCCATGGACAGCTCGGTAAAGCCGAGGTCGTCGGCCATGTGGAACAGGTCCTTCGTAAAATCAACGTTGTGATGCGTAAACGTGCCGCGCATATAGTAGCCCTGGCCGCCGCGTGCCTTGACGAGCTTCTGGAACTTGGGCACGATGCGGTCATAGCTGCCGTTGCCCGCGAGGTCGACGCGGAAGCGGTCATTGACCTCCTTGCGGCCATCCAGCGACAAAACAACGTTGTGGCATTCTTTATTGCACCAGTCGATGACCTCGTCCGTGATGCCGATGCCGTTGGTCGTCATCGTGAAGCGGAAGTTTTTGTTGTACTTTTTCTCGATGCTGCGTGCATAGGCGACCAGCTGCTTGCAGACCTCAAAGTTCATCAGCGGTTCGCCGCCGAAGAAATCGACCTCGAGGTTGCGGCGGGTGCCGGAGTTTTCGATGAGGAAATCCAGCGCGCGCTTGCCGGTCTCGAAGCTCATGAGACCGGCCTCGCCGTGGAACTTGCCCTGCGCGGCGAAGCAGTAGCTGCAATTCAGGTTGCAGGTGTGGGCGACGTGCAGGCAGAGCGCCTTGACAACGTTGGAGCGATTTTTGAAGTCAAAGGCGTGGTCGGCGTAGGCGTCTGGCGCAAACAGCTGGCCCGCGGCGGTCAGCTCGTCGATGTCGTCGAGCACGTCGCTGATGTCGGCGGCGGTCACATCGGCGCGGTCCGCGTACTTTTTGGCGAGGGCTGCAGCAGCCTGCTCCCGGCTGCTGCCTTGGTCGATCAGGGCGATGGCGTCAAAGGCGACGTCATCCACCGCATGCACGCTGCCGCTGTAGACATCCAGCACAATGTTGTAACCGCTTAATTTGTATTGATGGATCATGGTTTTCTCCGTTTTGTTATGGTGCAATGCGGCGGACGGCCACGGGCGGATATGGAATCCGCCCCTACGGCATTCCCCTTGTAGGGGCGCATTCTATATGCGCCCGCCGCACCCTTTGTATCATAGAAAATGCCGGGCTGCCACACGGCATCCCGGCATCAAAGCCAGCAAAAATTACTTGTCGGTCTTCTCGCAAGGCTGGTTGGCAATGCCGCAGCTGGTCTTGCAGGCGCTCTGGCAGGAAGTCTGGCACTCGCCGCAGCCGCCGTTCAGCAGGCTCTTAGCCATGTCGCGGGTCTCGAGAGTCTGGATGTGCTTCATAAAACAGTCACCCCTTTATACATTTTAGAATTATTATTATTGTACACGGAAATCCTGGGTTTGTCAATAGGGGCGGAGGGAAAACAACAGACAGCGGGAGGCCCGTCGGCCCCCCTTTACAACAAAACCGCAATCTCCTCCGCCCCGCTGCCGCCCGTATGCTTCAGCGCGGTTCCGGCCTGCTCCAATGCACGGCAGGCCGTCACCAGCTCTGCCGTCACTTCCTCCCCCGGTGCCACCAGCGGCACGCCGGGGGGATAGGCCCAGAGATACTCCGCGGCGGTCTCCCCCACCGCGTCCCACATCCTTACGGCCCGCGCGGGGCGCAGCAGTGCCTCGGCAATCGTGCAGCGGGCCGCGCCGGGGGCGGGCAGAATATGCCGCGGGGCCGCGGGCGGGGCCGCCGTTTTGTCCCAGGCGTGCAGCACATCGGCCAGCCGTTCCAGCGCGTCGGCGTCGTCGCAGGGGCTGGTCATGGCCAGCACGTTCGGGCCGCAGACCATCTCGGGCTCAAAGCCGTCGGCCCGCAGGTACGCCGCCCCCGCCGCGCCGATTTGCAGCAAAATTTTGCCGCTGTCATGCGCAAAAAAGTCAGGATGTGCCGTCAGTGCGTCCGCGCCGCAGCACAGTATTTTTGTATTTTTCAGATCCCGCACCGCCGCGTCAAAGGCATCCAGCCGGGTGCGCCACGCGGCAAAAGAGGCCTCTCCCTCGTCGGCCAGCCAGCGGGTGCAGCCGTCCAGACTGACCATGAGCGGGTAGCTCGGTGAGCTCGTCTCGAACACGTCCAGCTGGCGCTCGACCTCGGCAGGGTCGGCCAGATCGCCGTTCAGCTGCAAAAATGCAGTCTGGGTCAGGCTGGGCAGCGTCTTGTGGGCGCTCTGCACGACCAGATCGGCCCCTGCGGCTACGGCCCCGCCGCGCCAGCCGTACCGGGCGGCAAAGGGCAGATAGTGCGCACCGTGGGCCTCATCCACCAGCAGCGGCACGCCGCGGGCGTGGCAGATTTCCGCGATAGTACGTATATCGCTCAAAACGCCCTCATAAGTCGGGCTGGTCAGGATCACGCAGCGGGCGTCGGGCGCAGCGTCCAGCGCGGCGGCCACATCGGCGGGGCGCACACTGCCGTAGATGCCAAACTGCGGGTCCACGGGCGGCGTGAGCCAGCGGGCCGTCAGCTGCCCCAGCTCAATCGCGTGGTAGACGGCCTTGTGGCAGTTGCGCGCCGCAATGACCGTGCTGCCGAACGGTGCCAGTGCGCGGATGCCCGCCAGCAGGCCGACGGTGGACCCGCCGACGAGGTACCAGCACCGCCGCGCGCCGTACAGCGCCGCCGTGCGGGCCATGGCGTCGGCCAGAATGCCGTCCGCGTCGTGCAGATCGTCCGCACCGTCGATCTCGGTCAGGTCCCAGGCATAGCAGCCCAGCCCCGGTGCGGGCGGCACCCGCCGCTTATGCCCGGGCATGTGCAGCGGGTAACGCGCCGCGGAGAGGGTTTCCAATTGTTGTTGCAGCGTTGATTTTGTCATATTTTTATACTTTTTATAAATAAGTGCAAGCTAAAAAGCCTCCCCTTTGAGGGGAGGTGCCCGCGGGGCGGAGGGGTGGGCGGGAGACACACACTTTACAGGTCTACACCCGGCCACCCCTCACCGCCTGCGGGCGGAGCTCCCCTCAAAGGGGAGCCTTTACGAAATCTCAATTTCCGCCTTACTGCCCGCCCGCGTTTTGGTCACGTGGATCTGTCTCGTCAGGCGGTCCTGCAGCGCCTCGACGTGGGAGATGACGCCGATGAGCTTATCGCCCCCGGCCAACCCAGCCAGCGTGTCCACGGCCTTTTCCAGGCTGTCGGAGTCCAGCGAGCCGAAGCCCTCGTCGATGAACAGCGTCTCGATGACGACGCCGCCCGCGTTCTGCTGGATCGTGTCGCTGATGCCCAGTGCCAGGCTCAGCGCGGCCATGAAGCTCTCGCCGCCGGACAGGCTGCCCACGGGGCGGGTCTTACCGGTGTAGGCGTCGAACACGTCGAGGTCCAGCGCGGTCTTGCCGCCGACGGCCTCGCTCTTGCGGCGCAGCAATCGGTACTGGCCGTCGGTCATGCGGGTGAAGCGCAGGTTCGCGGCCTCGACCACGCCGTCAAAATAGAACGCCTGTACGTACTGTTCAAACGGAAGTTTGATTTTTCCGGTCAAATTGCCGTTGATCGTTTTGGATAGATTGTCCCACATGGCACGCTTCTCGCGGGCGGCGGCGCTCTCCCGCATCGTCTTTTGCAGCGCGTCGATGGCGGCGCGGTTCGTGTGCAGACGGTGCACGGCGGCGTCCCGGGCGGCCATGGCGGCAGCGCGGTCCCGGCGCAGGCGGGCCAGCGCGTCCTGCAGCTGGGTCAGTGCGTCGGGGTTGTCGCGCTTGGGCATCGTCTCACGCATCTGCTGCACGCGGGCGCTGGCGGCAGCGTGCCCGGCCTTGGCGTTGGCGGCGCGGCGGGTGGCCGCAAAGCGCTGCTTTTCCAGGTCGGCCAGCTGGCCGTTCAAAAGGTCGGCCTGCTTGGCCAGGCTGCGGGCGCGGTCCGTCTTTTGCTTCAGCTTCAGGTGGTCGGCCTGCAGGCCGCGCAGTCCCTCGGTCAGGCCGGTCTGCTGGGCGGTCAGCGCAATTTTCAGCTCGTCGGGCGTCAGTTCGGCGGCGGGCTTACCGGTGTAGCGGTCCCCGCGGCGCGCGAAAAATCCATCCGCGTCCCGCTGCAAAGCCGCCCGCAGCTCATGCGCGTGGGCGGTAGCATCACCGGCGGTGCGGCTGGCCGCGGCAGTGCTGCGGCGCTGGGCCGTCAGCGCCTTCTCCCGCTCCTCCAGCTGCTTTTCGGTGATGTGGTCCTTGGGCAGCGCGGCGATCTTCGGGTGCTTGGTGGAGCCGCAGACCGGGCAGGGCTTGCCCTTTTGCAGGTCCTTGGCCAGCAGGCCCGCGCGGTTGGCGTTTAATTGGCGCTGCATCGTGCTGTATTCTTCCTCGGCGCTGTCCAGTGCAGCCTGTGCGGCCACATACTCTGCCTGACGCGCGGCGGCGTCCTCGTCGGCCTTGTCGGCGTCCGCCAGATTTTGCAAGAGCTGCCTGCAGTCGGCGGAAAGCCCCTCGGCCAGCTCAATGCGGTGGTCGGTCTTGAGCAGGTCGGCCTCGGCCTGGCTCAGCGCGGCGCGGTCCGCCTCGTTTTTGGCAATATTTTCCTTCACATTCGCCGTGCGCTTTTCCAGATCGGTCATAATGAGGTCGGTCTGGTGCTCCACATCGGCGGCGCGCTGCTCCTCGGCCACCAGCCCGGCCAGCTGGCGGCGGCGGGCGGCGCGTTCCTCGGCAATTTTCAGGCCGGCGTCACCGCGGGCGATCTTCTCGTCCAGCTCGTTCATAACGCTGGTCTGTCGTTTTTCGTTGGCGTCGTCGGCCTCCAGCAGCAGCCTGCCCAGCTCGGCGGCAGCCCCTGCGGCAAACGGGTCGCGCTCGGCCTGCATTTCGGCCAGGTCGGCGGCGGTCTCCTCGTCGGCACCGTCACCGATCAGCGTGCCGACGTGCATCAAAAGTACATCGTCCAGACGCTTACATTCCTCGTCGGCCTTACGGGCGTGCTCGACGGCGGCCTGACCCAGGCGCTGGTGGTCAGCGGTGTCAAAAATGCGGCGCAGGATGGCGGCGCGGTCCGCGGACGGCGCGTTGAGCAGCCGGGTAAAGTCGTTCTGCGCCAGCATCGACACCTGGGCAAACTGTTTGGCGTCGATGCCCAGCAGCTTGACCACGGCGTCGGTCACGGCTGACGCACCGCTGACCGGCTCGTCCGGCTCACGGATCAGCTCGGCCTTGGCGGGCACCTTGACCATGCCGGTGCCGCGCTTGGCGGCGCGCTGCTGGTCGGGCCAGCGGCGCACGGTATAGCTGCGCCCACGGTGGGTAAAGGCCAGCTCGACGCTCGTCTCGGCGTCGGGGGCAGCAAAATCACTGCGCAGCATCGTTGTTTTTCGGTTCTCACCGGAGGTCTCGCCGTAGAGCGCAAACGTGATGGCGTCAAACAGGGCGGTCTTGCCCGCGCCGGTGTCGCCGCCGATCAGAAACAGTCCGCTGCCGCCGAACGCCGAGAAGTCCAGCTCGGTGCGGCCCGCGTAGGGGCCGAAGGCGGTCAGGATCAGCTTTTGGGGTTTCATTCGCTTTTTGACGCCTCCTCGCGCAATCTTTTCACAGCCACGGTCTCCTCCACTGTCAGGGGGCGTCCGTTCATCTTGGTGAAAAAGTCCTGGAACAGCTCGACAAAGGGCTTGCCGCGCACGGCCTGGGTCATGTCCAGCGGGTGCGCGACCTCACCTTGGGGCAGGTAATCGAGCCGCATGGCGTTGGGATAGGCGGCGCGCAGCTGCGCCATGGCGTCGGGCAGCGGCGTCGGGTCGGTCAGGGTCGCCCAGATGTAGTCCTCGGTGTCGGTTGGCCGGGCGGTCAGCCGGGCCAGCGGGCCGGTCAGGTGGCGCATGGCGCGGCGGGGCGTCAGCGGCAGCTGCTCGATTTTTTCCACGCCGCGCTTGCCGACCCGCACGAGGGTGACGGATTTCTGCATCCCGCACTCGTCCAGATGGTAGCAGAGCGGCGCACCCGCGTAGCGCACGGCGTCGATGCCGACGCGCTGGGCGCGGTGGATATGGCCGAGCGCCGCATAGCAGAAGCCCGCAAAACGCGCTGCATCGATGGAATCCACCGTGCCGACAGTCAGGGGCGCGGTCTCGCTGCCGGAGAGCTGCGGCGGGCAGACGCCGGAGACCACCATCTGGTGGGCGACGAGCACCCGGCGCGGGGCGGCGGGCTCACAGACGGCCAGCGCCGCGCCGACGGCGGAGTCGTAGTCGGTGATGTCGGCGTCGGGCAGGTAGTGGCGCACCGTGGCCGCCCGCACAAAGGGCAGCAGCGTGAACTCGATGGGGCCGTGGCGGTCATTGAGTACGACCTGCTTGGGGCAGCCGGTGAAACGCCCGGCAATGTGTACGTTTTGTTCGGCCAGCAGACTGCTGGCAAAGTCGAGCCGCTCGGCGCTGTCGTGGTTGCCGGAGACGGCCAGCACCGGGATGCGGCGGGCGGCCAGCTGGGTCAGGAACCAGTCCAGCAGCGTGCAGGCCGCGGCGGGCGGCACCGGCGTGTCGTAGATGTCGCCCGCGATGACGACGGCCTCGACGCCGTGTTTTTCACAGAGGGTCAGGATTTGTTCAAGGATGAACCGCTGATCCTCCAGCATATCAAACCCGTTGACCCGTTTGCCCAGGTGCAGGTCTGCAAGGTGCAGAAATTTCATGGTGTATCTCCAGATTTTGCGTTTACCGCCACAGCTTCTCCCAGGTCGTGATGTCCAGCGTGGTGCCGGGCAGGACCTCCACGGGGGCTGTCTCGGCCTTGCGGAAGCGGCACTTTTTGGCAAAGCCCTCGGCCTTCAGGTCGCGTGCCCACACCCGCATATACAGGCGGCTGCGGCCATCGCCCTCGGCCAGCTTCTGCGCATAGGCCACGATGCTGCGGCCAATGCCCTGCCCGCGGGCCTTTTCCTTTAAGAAAAGGCGGCTCAGGCACATGGCGCCCGCGGGGCCGAGGTCGAGCGCGAAATAGCCCACCGGCTCGGTGCCGAGGTAAATTAAGAAGTAGTTGATGACGCCGCTGTGGATCTCGTCGTCGGTCAGGATGTCGCTCTGGTACTTATCGGCCAGTGCAGCGGCGACCTTGGGCGTCAGCTTGGTGTAATGCTGGACGAAAATCTCCTGCGCCAGCTCGGAAACCAGCTGGACGTAGCGGGTCTTGGTTACTTGCTTGAATGTCGGGTTCATAGTAACTCCTTTTGTTAAACATATGCTGCCGTAGGGGCGCATTCTATATGCGCCCGTGCAGCTTACGGCAGGTGCCGCGGGCGGATATGGAATCCGCCCCTACATTTATTCAATGGTAACGCTTGCCTTCGCCGGCATGCACGCGGCCCAGTCGCCCTCGTTTTTCAGTGTGCCGAAGCCCTCGCACAGGTGGTCGGGGCAGGGGCTGTCTACAAAGGCGATGCCGCCGTTTTCCACCCGCAGGTGGATCGTGTACAGGCCGGTGTCAATGTCATATTCGGCGTTTTTACGCAGATCAATGCGCTGCTCGACCTGCGGGTCGCCGTAGCGCAGCACCGCCGTGCGGCCCGTGCCGCCGTGGTGGGCGGCCAGCCACAGCACCGCGGCCAGCGCCAGAATTATAGCGATAAACAGCAGATTTTTTCGTTTCTCGGTCATGGCTCTCTGTCAAATTCCAGTTCTTCGGTCAGGCCGTCATACCCGGCCACGGCGGCGGGGTACGCGGTGCGCGCGGCGGCCAGGCCCGGCGCGGGGTCGGTCACGGCGGCGCTGTAGTGGGTCAGCCAGAGGCGGCGCACGTTGGCCGCGGCGGCCAGTGCGCCGGTCTCCCGGCAGGTGGCGTGGCCGTACAGCTCCGCCTTGGGCAGGTCGGCGTCGTCAGCGTAGGTCGCGTCCATGCAGAGCAGGTCGGCGTCCCGGGCGGCGGCCTCCAGCGCGGCGCAGGGGCGGGTGTCGGTGGCGTAGACCACCTTCAGCCCGCGGCGCGGCGCACCCAGCACCTGCTCCGGCGTGCAGCCGCCGACGGGCTCGCCCCTTTGCAGCGTTTTCCAGTAGGGCATCGGGATGCCCGCAGCCCGCGCCCTTGCGGGGTCGAACCGCCCGGCGCGGGGCAGCGCAAGCACATAGCCGCAGCAGGGTACGCGGTGGGTCAGCGGGAACGGGGTGATTTTCAGCGTGTCTATGTGGAATGGTCCGTCTGCGACCTGCCAGCGCACCGGGTACGCCTGCGGCCCAGCCAGTGCCGTGACGGCCTGCGCCACAGGCTCGATGCCCTTGGGGCCGTAGATCGTCAGCGGCTCGGTGCGGTTCAGGCTGCCCAAGGTCTGCAAAAGACCGGGCAGACCCAGAATGTGGTCGCCGTGGTAGTGGGTCAGCAGCACCGCCGAAAGCCGATACGCGCTGACGCCGTACCGCCGCAGGCCGACCTGCGTGCCCTCGCCGCAGTCCAGCAGCACGCTGCGCCCGCCCACCGTGACCGCGGCGGCGGCCAGTGCGCGGTCCGGCAGCGGCTGCGTGCCGCCCGTGCCCAGCAGGGTTACTTTCAGCATGTATGCACCTCTTTTCCAATACTTCCCCATTATCAAGCGTATTATAGCACAAATCGGGCGGGCGGTAAAGGGGCGGTGCGGAAGCCTTCCCCCGAGGGGGAAGCCAAAAAAAGTTGAAACACCCCGCCCAATTTTGTCGTATAATCTTTATGAAAGGGGGCGACGCCCATGACAGAGCACGAGTTGGACATCCTGCTGCGGGACTACGGCGGCGCGGTGCGGTCCGTCTGCCGGGCCATTCTGCCCGGCCATCCGCAGGACGCCGAGGAGGCCGAGGCCGACACATTTTACAAGCTCTGGCGCGGGGCACGCCTGCCCGCAGACGAGACCCATCGGCGGCGGCTGGTGGTGCGGACGGCGCGGCAGTGCGCCATTGACCGCTACCGTGCGCTGCTGCGCCGGGGCGAGACGCTGCCGCTGGATGACCGCGACGACGCCGAGCTGGCCGTTGCGCTGGAAAGTGAGCTGGAAACCCGCGAGCTGATGGCGCAGATCATGGCACTGCCGCCGCCCGACGGGGATCTTTTTCTGCGCAGGTACGTGTATGGCGAGACCGCGGCCCAGCTGGGCGTACATTTCAACATGCCTGCCGCAACGGTGCGCACCCGGCTGCACCGCGCACGGCTGGCACTGCAAAAGCTATTGAAGGAGGGCTGACCTATGACCGAACTGGAACGCTGGATGAACGACCACCCGCCGCTGGCAGACGCCCTGACGGCGGAAGAAACCGCGGCACTGCGCCAAAAAGTGCTGGCCCGCCGCCCGAAGCCCCGGGTTTTGCGCGGCTGGCGGCTGGCAGCCGCGGCGGCAGCGCTCTGCTTAGTGGCCGCGGGCACGGTGGTGCTGGGGCTTTTCCACCCCATGAGCGCCGCCAACGAGACGAACGCACTGGTGCAGAAATACGGCGAGGTGCTGGACGAACCGCTGACCGCCGAAATCAACGGCCACACGGTCAGTGTAAAGGCGCTGCTGCGCGACAAGAACACGCTGCGGGTGCTGTACGATGTTGATCATGCACAAGGGCTTGAGCCGTGGGATTTGGTGTGGAGTACCGCAAACTTCACCTTCATCCCGACCGAGGAAAGCGCCCTTGACAAACGGATGTACACAGTAACAAACTTCGGCACAGGGCTTTGCGGCGGCTATGCCGTCGGCTCGTTTGAAACCCGCAACGCCACAAGCGAGAGCGGCATTCTCTCCTGCTTTGTGGATATTCCACTGCACAGCAATCCCGCCAAGATGCGCACGCTGTGGATTGGCGACCTGAACAACTACGACGCCAAAGCCAGCCTCAAGGTGGAGCTGCCCGACGCCGCCCAGCCTATCACAATAGCGGCAGACACAAGCATTGCAATGAAGGGCGGCCCGTGGTTCCACTACGATTTGACCGACGAGGAGCGCAAGGCGTTCCCGGACGGGACGTTTAACATCACTGCGATACGCATTGAGCCGCTGGCCGTGAGCATTGTGGGTAGTGACTACGAAAGCGAACCCCGGAATTTGAGCCGCTACAATGTGCAAGGCCGCGTGAAGCTCTACCGAGCTGACGGCAGCGAAATCACCTACGGCTGGGACGGGAATTTCTTCCAAGGTCAATACAGTCCGACGGTGCTGCGCGTGGACAGCTACGACATCCTCGACCCGGAGGCCGTGGCATGGGTCGAGATCGACGGGGAGAGGTTTGAGGTGGAATAAGTGGGAAAGGACGGTTACAGGAAACCACCGGGCCGGGCGGCATATATGCCGCCCCTACGAACCGGCGGATGATTTGCGGCATTCAGAGGCAAACGCGGAGGGGTCAAGACCCCTCCCTACAGGCCTCCAAAAGCCTTCCCCCTTGGGGGAAGGTGGCTCCGCAGGGCCGGATGAGGGGGAAACTGCCCGGCAGCAGCCGTTTGCTTATAACGTGCGGGCCGGGCGTGCCCGGCCCCTACGAACCGGCGGGGGCAAGCCCCCTCACAGAAACAAAAACTAAAAAAGCACCCGCATGGCGCGAACCATGCGGGTGCTTACTTTTTATGTCAGTATCAGCCGAACATATTGATCAGGATACCAGCGGCAACGGCAGAGCCGATAACACCGGCAACGTTGGGGCCCATGGCGTGCATGAGCAGGTAGTTGCGGGGGTTGTACTCCTGGCCGACCTTCTGGGAAACACGGGCGGCCATGGGAACGGCGGAAACACCGGCGGAGCCGATGAGCGGGTTGATCTTGCCGTGGGTGACAACGCACATGACCTTGCCCAGAAGAACACCGCCGGCGGTGCCGACACCGAAGGCGACGATGCCCAGAACGATGATCTCAACGGTCTGGATGTTCAGGAAGGTGGCGGCGTTGGTGGTGCAGCCGACGGAGAAGCCGAGGAAGATCGTGATGATGTTCATCAGCTCATTGCCGGCGGTCTTGGTGATACGCTCAACAACGCCGGACTCCTTCATCAGGTTGCCCATCATCAGGCAGCCGACCAGAATGGCGGCGTCAGGCAGGGTCAGGGCAACGATGATGGTGACGATGATGGGGAACAGGATCTTCTCGGTCTTGGAGACACGGCGGGGGGCCGTCATGACGATCTGACGCTCTTTTTCAGTGGTCAGGGCCTTCATGATGGGCGGCTGGATGACCGGCACCAGCGCCATGTAGCAGTACGCGGCAACCGCGATGGAGCCCAGCAGGTGCGGGGCCAGCTTGGTGGTGACGTAGATGGCGGTGGGGCCGTCCGCGCCGCCGATGATGCCGATAGCGCCGGCCTCCTGGTTCGTAAAGCCCAGGATCTTAGCGCCGACGAAGGTGAAGAAGATGCCCAGCTGTGCGGCAGCGCCCAGCAGCAGGCTGGACGGGCGGGCGATCAGCGGCTCAAAGTCGGTCATCGTGCCGATGCCGAGGAAAATCAGCGGCGGGTAGATGCCCAGCTTAACGCCCAAGTAGATATAGTCGACCATGCCGCCGGACGAGCCGAGCAGCGCCCAGTCGATGTGGTTGGTGGAGTTGATGAAGATGTCCATGTGGAAGATGCCGTCGAGGGGCAGGTTGGTCATCAGCATGCCGAAGCCGATGGGCAGCAGCAGCAGAGGCTCAAACTGCTTGACGATGGCCAGATACAGCAGCACGCAGGCCACTGCCAGCATGACGGCGTACTTCCAGCCGCCCTCGGTGAAGAAGATCTGTGCCCAGCCGGACTTTGCGAAGATCTCCGCAATATTGGTAAAAATCGCACCCATTTCCGTACCTCCTTACATAAAGGGCGTCGTGTGCTCACGCACACCGGCGTCGCCCCAGGCACCGCGACGGGAACCGGCGGCAGGCTTGGAAACGCGCTTGATGCCGCGGATGACGGCATTGCCGCCGCACACAGAGGCCACGGCAGCGGAGATCGCGGCGATGATCTCGCCGGGAATGGAGCCGTTGTCAGCCTTGGCCGCAGGGGCGGCGGGCTTGGCAGCAGGGGCAGGAGCAGCCTTGGCCGCAGGGGCCTTCGGCGCGGCAGGCTTGCCGTTCTTCTTATTGTTGATGTTGTCGAAGATCTTGCCTTCCAGCGTGATGATGAGGCACAGGGCCACCAGCATCGCGAAAACCAGTGTGATGCTGGTCAGCACAACGGTACCGTCACTGGCTTCAAGGGCAAGAAGAGCTAGGTTGGGCATGGATGATCCTCCTTTGAATGGTAGCAGCCCCCGATAAAGGGCTATTTGATGATATTATAGCACAAAGAAAATTTTTTGGGTAGATTTTTTTACAAAAAAATGAATAAATTTAGGGAAATGTACAGATGGTGCATGTAGGGGGCGGCAGGTTTCGGCGGGGTGAGGGCACCCCGCCCTACGCACGGGTTTGATGTGGGGTCGTAGGGCGGCCAGCCCTCTGGCCGCCCTGGCCGTCTGCGGCGGCGGGAGGGTGCCCGGGAGGGATGAATCCCTCCCCTACGGATTGAATCGTAAAAAGGATATGGCGGTAAGCTGCGGGCCGGGCATGCCCGGCCCCTACAGGATGCACAATTTCTCAGCGGTATTTTCGGCTGGTTGTACAGCATTTTCTACAAATATGAATAAAATATGTCCCCACTCTCTTGACTAGGCCGCAACTCTGTGATAGCATAAGCGCAACGAAAGAACGGCAAAGGCGCCGGACAGTGTGATTCTGTCCGGCGCCTTTCTGTTTTGCAAAGTAAGAGAGGGGTTCTGTTCTATGTACAATTCCGCAGACGTTACATGGACACTGGTTGGAGCGTTTCTGGTGTTCTTCATGCAAGCGGGCTTTGCTTTGTGTGAAGCCGGCCTGACCCGCGCTAAAAACACCGGCAATATTCTGATGAAGAATATGATGGATTTTTGTATCGGTACGCCGTGCTACTGGCTCGTCGGCTTCGGCATCATGTTTGCCGGTTCCGGTGCGCTCATCGGCGGGTTTGATCCGTTCATCCGCGGCAGCTATGACTTCGGCACGCTGCCGGTCTGGGTCTACGCGGTGTTCCAGACTGTGTTCTGCGCCACTGCCGCGACCATCGTCTCCGGCTCGATGGCCGAGCGCACGAAGTTCAGCGCCTACTGCTGCTACTCCGCCGCCATCAGCCTGATCGTCTACCCTATCTCCGGCCACTGGATCTGGGGCGGCGGCTGGCTGGCACAGCTCGGCTTCCATGATTTTGCGGGCTCCACCGCAGTTCACTTCGTCGGCGGCGTCACGGCCTGCCTGGGCGCCTGGATGCTCGGCCCCCGCATCGGCAAATACAACAAGGCCGGTAAGGCCCGCGCTATCCCCGGCCACAACCTGACCGCGATGGCTCTGGGCGTTTTTATCCTGTGGTTCTGCTGGTTCGGCTTCAACGGCGGCTCCACCGTCAGCATGACCGGCGATGACACGATGGTTTCCGCAGGTCTGATCTGCTTCAACACCAACCTGGCCGCCGCGCTGGCTACCGTTGCGGCGCTGATCGTCTCCTGGGTGCGCTACGGCAAGCCCGATGTCTCCTTGACCTTCAACGGTGCGCTGGCCGGTCTGGTCGCCATCACCGCGGGCTGCGACGTCGTTGACCCGTTCGGCGCGGCCATCATCGGCATCGTCGCCGGTGTGCTCTGCATCTTCTCGGTTGAGTTCTTCGACAACGTTGCCAAGATCGATGACCCCGTCGGCGCTGTCTCGGTGCACTGCATGAACGGTGCGTGGGGCACCATCGCCGTCGGCCTGTTTGCCACCGAGGGCGGCCTATTCTACGGCGGCGGCTTTGCCAAGCTGGGCGTCCAGCTGCTGGGCATTGTCAGCGTGGCGGCCTGGGTGCTGGCCACGATGTTCATCATCTTCACGGTCATCAAAAAGACCATCGGCCTGCGCGTCTCCGAGAAGGAGGAGATCGACGGCCTGGATTACCACGAGCACGGCCTGGCCAGCGCCTATGCAGGCTTCGCCATCAATGATCCGACCTACGCCGAGCTGGACGTGAACGAGAACACCGATCTGGGCGAGGACGACATCACCAAGGCCAGCCCCGAGAAGATTTCCGCCGCGGTCAAGGTCGTCAAGGACGCCCCGCTGCCCGCCGAGCTGGATTCCGGCATGCACAAGGTTTCCATCATCGTGCAGCTGGCCAAGTTTGAGACCCTGAAGAAGGCGCTGAACGACATTGGCGTTACCGGCATGACCGTGACCCAGGTCATGGGCTGCGGCCTGCAGAAGGGCAGCGGCGAGAAGTACCGCGGCGCCGAGGTTGACGCCACGCTCCTGCCGAAGGTCAAGGTCGAGGTCGTCGTGAGCAAGATTCCCGTGGATAAGATCATCGACACGGCCACGAAGGCCCTGTACACCGGCCACATCGGCGACGGCAAGATCTTTGTCTACAATGTGGCAAAGGTCGTAAAGGTCCGCACCGGCGAACAGGATTACGCCGCGCTGCAGGACGTGGAGTAAACATCTCCCTATTATAATAAGGTATAAAGGTCAGTAAGCCAGCCCCTTCCGAAGTGGGATTCGGAAGGGGCTGGCTGTTTTGTGGCTAGGATCGCGGCGGCGGGAGGTGGACGGCGGGGGATGAATTTTCTCTCTGCGGGCGGAACATTGGCGGGATTTAACGTGAAGCGGCGGAGGGGTCAACGCTTGGCGGCGCACAACGAGCGCCGCCAGTTTGCTTCGCAAACACGCTCGTGCG
>OGZF01000905.1_pt1 | contig 22736 bp, 26 predicted proteins | sample 1576771 | NCBI WGS metagenome assembly OGZF01 (sample SAMEA3541536, study PRJEB24748) | human gut metagenome | biome: human gut; feature: human-associated habitat; material: faeces | place: China | collected 2012
TATCGAGCATTTTGGCAACGCAGATGCCGTGCCGCAGCTGCCGGAGCGGTGCTTATGCCGCAAGGCGGGAATTGTGCGGTGTTGCCTTAGTGAATCAATTCCGAGAACAGCGGGCAAAGCACGGCGGTCATGATACCGGCCACAGCAACGGAAAGACCGCTCATCGCGCCTTCCACTTCGCCGATTTCCAGCGCCTTGCTGGTGCCCACGGCGTGGGACGCCGTACCAATGCCGATGCCTTTGGCAATGGGGTTGGTAATGCGGAACACCTTGCAGACGGTTTCCGCCGCCAGCGCGCCCACAATGCCGGTCAAAATCACAATGGCGCCCGTCAGGGTGGCAATGCCGCCCAGCTCGCGGGAAACATCCATGCTGATGGCAGTGGTAACGGACTTGGGCAGCAGGGTGATGTACTGCTCATGGTTCAGGTCCATCAGCAGGGCCAGTGCCAGCACGCTGAACAGACTGGCCATAACTCCGGCCAGCACACCGGCCACAATGGCTACCAGATTTTTGCACAGCAGATCCCATTTTTCATACAGCGGCACTGCCAGGCTGACCGTTGCGGGCAGCAGCAGGTAGCTGATGGGCGAAGCGCTGGCAGCGTATGTATCATAGGGGATTTTCAACACGCTGAGCACCACGATGACAAACGCCGTGCCCAACAGCAGCGGGTTGAAAATTGCCTTACCGGTGCGCTTGTTGATGAGCACCCCCAGGCCGAACGCAGCCAGCGTGAGCAGCACGCCCCATACGGCGGAAGATTCCAGAACTTGTGTGATCATTGCTTTTTCTCCTTCCGCTCTGCCAGGCGCTGGGTCACGCAGCCGGACACCGTCATGACCAAAATGGTAATGGGGATCAAGGCCAGCAGCACCGGCACCAGCATGGCCTGTAAATCCGCCCACAGATCCATCACGCCCGCAGCCGCCGGAACAAATAGCAGCGGGAAAATACCGGTCAGAAACAGCGCCGCCGTGCGCACCTGCTCCAGTTTGACCACCCCAAAGCGCAGCGCCGCCAGCAGCAGCATCAGCCCGTACACGCTGGCCGGGATGGGCAGCGGCAGCACCAGGTGGCAAACCTCCCCCGCAAAGCAGAATGCCGCAATGCGGGCAAATTCAAATATCAGTTTCATTTATGCTTTCCTCTTTTGTCCGGCAGTGCCCCCACTACCGCCCTGCGCAAAACAAGACACCTTATCGTTATCTTTTTTTGCTTTTCCGGGCTGCACAGACAGCCCGGCTCTCATTTTTTCATGCTTCACAAGTATAGCAGACTCCCCCACCGGGGGCAAGGTCAATTTTCGACATGTTTGACAAATATGCAGGTGTTTTTTTGCATATTGTGACGAATCGTTTCGCCGCGCGTATCGCTCATTCTGTTTTGTTTTTCGATAAATATACAAATTGTATTTTTTGTGTTTTATTTCCAACCACAATAAATCCCTGCCCGGGAACCATCCGGACAGGGATTTGAAGGAGAAACGCAGCTTATTGTGTTCATGGTTCCCCTGCCTCCGTTTTGGCGCAGCCGGCGTTCCGCATACGCGGCTGCACAGCAGGCCGGGGTTCTTGTTCACTCTGCTTTGGTAATAATCAAACGGTTGTCAGCAGGGCTTTGCAGCTGCCCGTTAAAGCATAGGCACCGCTGCCCGCCGTGATAAAGAAACTGTCGCCCTTTTTTGCCTGCACCGTTTCGCCGCCGCAGGTCAGGCGCCCCTCCCCTTCGGTAATCAGGAGCGAAACAAAGGACGTCTCGTCCGCCGTGCCGGTGTAACCACCTGCCACCACATCCACGGTAAAGTAATCGCACTTTGCCAGATGGGGGCTGAAATCATGCTGTTCCGGCGGGGTACGGCGCATTACCTCCAGCGCCTGCTTTACATGCAGCGCGCGCGGTTTGCCGTCCGCCCCCACGCGGCCGTAATCGTACACACGGTAGGTCACGTTGGAGTTCTGCTGCACTTCAACCACCACAACACCCTTGCAGATAGCGTGTAGCGTGCCGGACGGGATAAAGAAGCAATCGCCTTTTTTCACCGGCACGGCGTTCAGCACCTCGGTCAGGGTATTGTTCCGGATGCGCTCTTCCAGTTCTTCCCGGCTGATTTCATGGTCAAAGCCGTAATACAGGAACGCGCCCGGTTCACAGTCCAGCACATACCACATCTCGGTCTTGCCGTACTGGTGTTCGTGCTCCAGCGCATACTCGTTGGAGGGGTGTACCTGGATGGAAATGTTATTCTTGGCGTCAATGAACTTGGTCAGAACAGGGAACATTTCAAACTTTTTGCAGTCTGTTCCCGCCGCTTCCGGGTGGGCGGCCAGGTAGTCCGCCAACATGGTGCCGTCCGGCAGATAGCTGGGGCCATCGGGATGGCAGGAAAGCACCCAGGCTTCCGCCAGCGGGTTCAAATCGCTCTGCACGCCAAAGTCGGTGCGCAGGCGGCTGCCGCCCCAAAGGTAATCCTTGCAGGAAGGGGTCAGTTTTAGAATTGACATTGTCGATTTACCTCATTATATCACAGCACATTATAAAATGATAAGGTCATATCGCGGAATCATTTTCAGGTTGACGCACAATTTTTGCGCATTACACTTTGTGCAGGTACCACAGCTTTGCGGGCACCTGGCCGTAATCGCCGGGCAGAGGCAGACCAAGGGTCTGCGGTTTTTTTGAATGCAAAGTCCAAAAGCTGGCCAATGGTCGTGGAAGCAACGTGCAGGCGCGTATCACTGGCGGCATAATAAATATACACCTTACCGTCATCATCCGCAATAGCACCATTGGTAAATACCACGTTGGAAACATCGCTGACGCGCTCCCAGCCACGCGGCGCGATCAAAAATCCGGCCGGTTCGGCAATCACTTTTCACGGCTCCACAATGGGCTTGTGGGCGGGGGTGCCGTATTTATCTGTCTGCCAGAACCATTCGCTGCCGGGGCGGGTATCGACCATCTTATCCAGGATAAAATAGTACACATCGGCGGCAGCAGCGACATAGCGCTGTTCAGCGGTTTTCTGGTATACACCTTAAGGGGTATCTGAAAACAAAGAAAATGACGGATATTCCACAAACACAAGCAGGATTTAAGGCAAAGAGCCTTGGAATCCTTTGTGGATTCCAAGGCTTTTTAACGCATAATCCGGCTGTGTTTGTAGAAATAGAAGATATTTTCGACTTTTCATATCCACCCTGGTCAAAAACACATAAATGCTCTCTATATAGCTTTCAGTGTTTTTATTTCACTGTTCGCTATATAGGGAGCATATCAGATCCCACGGAGATTTTATTCAAACCATTTTTCAACCGCTGGCCGCCAAAGGTTTTGCCTGTAAATCATATTGAGGGGGTGTAAATCCATTTCCCCATATGGTATGATAATATCAAATTCTTTTACATCGAGATCCACCCGAGGGCATTCGCCACAGAACTTACCAGAATGATGGCAGCAAACACCGGGCAAAGGGTGCGGATCATAAAATTGAAAACCTTTTTTCGGCGGAAAGGTTGACCATTCCGGGTCACCTCTTCCTCAATCTTTTCCACGCCGATCACGCTGGTCACCAGCAGGCAGATTGCAATGGCCGCAATGGGCATCATAACTGAGTTTGTCAGGAAGTCGAAAAAGTCAAGGAACTGCATCCCGATAACGGTCACGCCCGACAGCGGGCCATAGCCAAGCGCCGACAAGCTTCCAAGCAGCACCATAATAATCCCAATCACTGCCGCAGCCTTTTTTCGGCTCCATCCCAGTTCATCCTCAAAAGTCGATACTGCGCTTTCTGTCAATGCAATGGAGCTTGTCACCGCTGCAAACAGCACCAGCACAAAGAACAGCACGCCCACCAGCGAACCAAGTTCCATGCTTTCAAAAACTTTCGGGATCGTAATAAACATCAGTGCGGGACCGGCCTGCAGGGTGTCCGGGTCACCACCAGAGAACGAAAACACCGCCGGAATGATCATCAATCCGGCCATCATTGCAATCAGCGTATCAAAAATCTCAACGTTCTCGGTAGATCCCTCAATGGACACATCTTTTTTCATGTAAGAGCCGAATGTTACTAAAATACCCATTGCGATGGACAAAGAATAGAACATCTGGCCCATGGCTGTAACCACTGTCATCCATGAAAAATTGGCCGGATTCGGTACCAAAAAGTACTTCACTCCTTCCAGCGCACCGGGCCGTGTTACTGAATAAGCTGCAATAATTACTGATAACACCACCAGTACCGGCATCATCATCCGGGAAACACGCTCCACACCATTGCGGACACCGGCAAAAATGATGCCCAGTGTAAGCAGGGTAAAGAGCAGGAATACGATTTCCACCGAAGCGCCATTGGCGATGAAAGAGGAAAAATACCCATCCTGTGCCAGCTCACTGCCATGACCGGTAATATACCCCACCAGATACTTGATAACCCAACCGCCAATAACCGAATAATACGGCACAATCAAAATGGGAATTACCGCGTTGATCCATCCTCCAAATGCACGCCAGCGTCCCTTTCCAGAAGCTGCAAAGGCCCCAACCGGACTTTTCCGGGTCATCCGTCCCAGCGCTGTCTCTGCCATAATCATTGTATAGCCAAAGGTGACCGCCAGCAGAATGTAAATCAGCAGAAAAATTCCACCGCCATATTTTGCCGCCAGGTATGGGAACCGCCAGATATTGCCCAAGCCAACCGAGGCGCCGGCTGCCGACAGGACAAAGCCAAGTTTGCCGGAAAATGAGCTCCGGCCGCTGTGCTGTGTTTTCATTTATTTTTTCTCCTAACCATTTTCACACTATTATTTTAGTATAGCATAACCGCCAAAAAACTGCAATCTACGCCACAAACAGTCGCTTTCATAGGGAGGGGCAAAGTCGTTGCTTTTATATCCCTGTCTGCCATTCTATAAAAAAGCTTCCACCTTACGGCAGAAGCGTTTCTTTGGTGGGCCATCCAGGGACCCAACACCCACGGACTAATGAACAGTCCACTGGACTGTTCATTACCTCGCTCTCGCTCGGCCGTCCTTTCAAGTCCTGCATCGCCTTTTTATAAAAAAAGCTTCCACCTTACGGCAGAAGCTTTTCTTTGGTGGGCCATCCAGGACTTGAACCCGGGACCAAGCGGTTATGAGAACGTCGCTAATTTTGAAATTTTATTTTTCTTGTGGAATCTTGTGACTATCTCATAATTCCGAAAAAACATCTTTGTGTACTTTGACGTAACTTTTGGTGTCTTTTCGTGTCTAAAATGGCTCTTTGTACCCAGAACCGTACCCAAGAATTTTTGGGTACGAAACTCGACACTTACTGTTACTATTTTGCTTTTACATGGCTCACTTTCAAAAAAAGGAGGTGAGCTTTTTCTTTTGTAAAAATCGGAAGGGAGGTTTTCCACATGAACAAGCACTCACAGTTGAAAATCCGAGGTCACACCAAATGACGCTGGACTACTTCTACGGGCAGTCGGGCGAGCTGTTCTCCTATCATGGAACAGATGAAAGCTACCGAGGGCGCGACAGCGGAATTAAAGTGTACCTGTCAAATGGAATGGGTACAACGATATAATAACATCCATAACCGGGCAGAAGAAATTGATTTGCATGTGATGGTTTATTCATAACAGTATCGCAGAATGAGTATGACAAGCATAATTGGGGGAGCGATAAAACTTGCTGTTGATATGTAAATTTAGAGGTTGTTTTTTCTGTATTCAATAGGAGAAATCCCGTAAACCTCTTTAAATTTACGGCAAAAATAAGGCGCATCGTGAAAGCCGCATTGTTCTGATATGGTTATAACCTTCATTTCCGTTGCTGCCAGTAGTTTTGCGGCTTTTTTCAGCCTGTATTGTATCAAATAAGAAATAGGAGATTGACGGATACCATTCTTGAATATTTGCATACAAGTGTTCTTACTTACATGGGCAAAATCTGCGATGTCATCAAGTTGGATCTGGTCGGCATAATGACTATGAATAAAACTCATCATCATTTGAAGGCGAGACGTATCGCTGTTTCTTTTAACGGTTTGTCTTTGTAGAAACATGGATTCCATATTTCCGTACAGCAACTCCCAAATGGTTGCCAACAATCGCATGGTTGTCAGCTCCCTAAAATTTGCTTGTTTCTGCGTCTCAAATATCTGATTTAGTAAAGAAAGTATCTCTTTATGCCACAGGGTATACGGCTCAAAAACCAAAAAGTCAATATCTGAAGTAAGCACTGGCTTAATATATTGCTGGTATATCAAACTCTCCTCTGAAGCCAACAGCAAAGGGGAAAAAACAATATTTGGAATCAATGTGGTTTGTTTTGCTGTTAATTGATGAATGATTTTCGTGTTGATAAATAAACCACTGCCTGCTGGTAACGAGAAATTATCTTTTCCGATATAACATTGCACTTCACCGCTTTGCACATATATAAATTCAATTTCCTGATGCCAATGCCAACCGATTGTATGGAAGTCGAAGTCCCAGATATCTTCTAGATAGTATTGAAACGGAAATACCGATTGTCCGTGGGTTCTTTTTTCCATGAGAGTTTCATCCGTAATGATTTTTAATTCGCTGGTTTCTGCCAATGATGCCACCCTCCTTTGTATTGTGATATTATACAATAAAAACGTGGTAAAGTCCATTGCTGTCCAAACAAAAGCATGATATCATTCGATGTAGTTTGAAAGGAGGGCTTTGTGCTATGAAGAACTATAAAAAAACATTAAGAGCCTGTTATCTCGGACTTATCACACAGGCAATCGCAGCTAATTTTGCACCATTGCTTTTTTGGGCGTTTCATTCAGATTTCAACATCTCACTGGGACAGATTGCCTTAATTCCCGCAGTATTCTATGTAACACAATTAAGCGTAGATTTAATTTGTGCAAAATATGTGGATTCTATTGGATACCGAAAATCCATCGTGACTTCTCAGCTGTTTGCAGGTCTGGGGTTGATCGGACTTGCGGTTTTGCCCAATATAATATCTCCATATGTCGGAATACTGATCGGAGTGTTTTTTTATGCACTCGGAAGTGGTCTTGTTGAGGTGTTGTGCAGCCCTATTGTGGAAGCCTGTCCCTTTGACCATAAGGAAAAAGTGATGAGCCTACTTCATTCCTTTTACTGCTGGGGCAGTGTGGGCGTGATTTTACTTTCTACAATTTTCTTTTCCGTTTTTGGTATTGACAAATGGAGGATTTTAGCCTATTTGTGGGCAATGATTCCTTTGTACAATATTTACAATTTTGCCACCTGCCCTATTGAGCATTTGGTAGAGGACGGTCAGAGAATGTCGTTGCGTCAATTGCTGAAGATGCCTATTTTTGGAGTTGCAATTATCCTAATGATTTGCGCTGGAGCTTCTGAAATGGCAATGGCGCAGTGGGCATCAGCTTTTGCAGAATCCGCATTAGGATTAACCAAATCCGTTGGCGATTTGGCGGGTCCGTGCTTGTTTGCAATCACAATGGGCATTGCCCGTGTGCTGTACGGCAAATTTGGTGAAAAGATAGATTTGACAAAGTTTATGCTGGTATCGGGAGTTCTTTGTGTATTGAGCTATCTTTTGGCTGGTCTATCTGCAATGCCGATTTTGGGGTTGATTGGATGTATCCTATGTGGCTTCTCAGTTGGTATTATGTGGCCCGGAAGTATCAGCATTACTGTTCCGAGGATTCCAAAAGGAGGTACAGCCTTGTTTGCACTGTTGGCTGTAGCTGGAGATATGGGTGGTGCTTTTGGTCCGAGCATGGTAGGATATTTTTCACAGCAGGCAGGAGATAATCTTCAGGTAGGTTTGTTGACGGGATGCACATTTCCTTTAATTATGTTGGCAGCTTTGATTGCAATGCGAAAAATGGCAAAAAATGATTGATACTGCGGTTACGCTAAGGCAATGTCATCACAGTCGCAAGCATCATATCACGGACAGTGGAAATCCAGAAAAAAGCTGATAGATGCAAGCTGGCAGAAGCCGGACACGCGCAGCCCAGCACGACCCTTGCGATCTACACGCAGGTCTACGATAGGCGGCGTGATGAGATTCGCAACCAGATGAGCAAGGAACTGTACGAATGAGCAAAAAAAGAAGCACGAAGGCCGAAACCTTCGTGCTTTGTGGTGGGCCATCCAGGACTTGAACCCGGGACCAAGCGGTTATGAGAAAGCTTCGCTGGCAGAAATTCTGGAATCACCGTAAAATTTTGTTGGCATTCTACAAATAAGAACAACTGATTTTAGGCAATGTGTAGTTATTTCCGCAGCGTTTCTCAACCAGAATGGCCGTCCGTAGATGAGTTGGTAGATGGGTTCTGGAGAAAAGTAGGATTAAAAGATACGCACAAAATTGGAGGTTATGGCCGCAAGGCAAGGGTCTGCTTTATAAACTCTTCCTCAGTTTGCACAAAGTGATAAGGCGCGTACTCGCCATAGGCTTCGGGGTGGCTGATGGTCATGATTTCTACGCCGGTATTGCCAAGGGCTTCATCCAGTGACCATTTTAAATCAGCCAAATGCTTCCCATGCACGGTTTCAAATGCTATGCAGCCGTGGCCATAGCGGTCTTTAGCAATAACGTAACACAACGTTGATACTTCCTTTATTACTCTCGTTTGTATACTATATAAAATTACGATGAAGCCAACTTATGGCGAGATGAATTGTTGAGATATTCATCAGTGGTAACAAATGCGCGTAAAAGTTCCCATGACCTTGAAGAAGAATCAGCTATATACAAATCTGCAGAAGATTTATTGTCATCGGTCCAATCAATGCTTGTAATAAGAATATGCCGCAGTTCTGTTTTGCTATATAGTTCGAAGCTCGTGCCAAGTAAAGTGCATGGTATCGGTCCCTCATCAAAATTAAGTGAAATATCGTCCTTTCCAACAAGACTTTCGATTTCATGAATGTTTTGACTGGTTTGGGTAAGATGCAATTTGGAAAAAGGATGCTTCCATGCGATTTTTTTGTGGCAAAGGAGGCAAGCTCTAAGCTGATACAGAAATTCCAAATCTTCTTGTGGCATCGGTGCGCTGGGGTCGAAAGAGACATTTAATTTTTCTTCAAGAGTACAAATGTCCGTCCACAAGGCTATTTTGTTTGTCAAATCTTCCATATCGATGTCAGAAATATCTTGCTTTGGAAATGATTTCTTTTCTCCCTTTATTGTGGCAGTTCCCTCATATAGTCCTTTTAGTAACCGCAAAGCAGCTAAAGCGTCCTTGGAAGATTTGGCATTCGCAGGAATGACCGTAAAATTAAACTTGGTTCTCATTGGAAAGGCATCCTCATATAAGGTGAGGCGCATCTCAATAGCAGGAAAGTCAACATTAGCGTATTTGCGCTTCTTCATAGCTTTGCATGATTGCCGCTGAATGTGAAGTGTGATGCTATCCCCTTCAATCGTTTCGAATGTTATGGAAATAGGATTTGGAAAAGGTTCGGGAACAAGCTCAGCAGAATCAAGCGACGGAGCTGAAGATTCCAGTGGATTATGGAGAGTTTCCTCCAAAGGAATCATTTTATTGTCATTGCCAATATAAGTGTTAGTAACAGGAACTTTTAACTGTGCGCGATAAATATATTCAGCCCAATCTTTTTGGGGAATATTTTTCAATTCCTTTTCAACGAACTGAGGGTCAATCGTCACTTTCAGAGATATATGGTCAGAGCTAGGACCTGCGACATATCCAAGGGTAGAATCTTTGTAGTAATGAAAATTCTTTGGTAGATTTTGGTTTAGTACATCAAGCACTTCTTTAGGAATGTCTACGTTAAAATCATTTTCATTATCAAAGGCATCATAAAAATTCATTATCATGTGAGATCCTCCGAGAATCTGTTACTGATTTCGATTTTCGCGGTTAAGAGAAATTTCTCATCGTCTTTTAAATTGTTAAGGCTCCGAATCTTATGGATGATTTCTTTCCTTGCAAGCTCATCAGGAACAATAATATATTGAACATCTTCCCAATCAAAATGTAGCCATGTCTCAGGATGTGACCGCAGAGCTGCGGAATATACATTACAAGCGTTCTTGTTGGTTTGACTTTGAGGAAGTACTAACTTGAAATCATCAGGGAAATTCTCGGTTGGGACAAAACGCCATTCGCATTCATCTTGATAAACGTATGTCTCATATATGTCAGCGAGAGAGTCATTATAGCCTGAAATAGGTTTTATATAGAGCAAGTAACTTAGTAAAAAGCTGACCAAAGGCTCATATTCTTTTGAAACCCGATCTGAAGGATGAAGATAATAAGAAAGTTGACTTTTAAAATCTCTTGCGAGAGGGGAGGCAACATTAATGTAGTGTATTGGCTGCACATGTGCTTTTTCGATAAGTGCTTGCTTGTTAAAGGCGATTCCGTATGTTCCATAATTTGTCATATGGTGTATGGCCCTCGAAAAAGGAATATCGCAGAAGCATGTCATAGGAAAAGCAATCCGTTCTAATTTGGGTATAGAAAGGTAATCTAATGGTTCAATAACGTACCGTGGAATAATTGCTTGATTGTCTAAAATTAGCTTTAGATAGTCTACCTCGCGCATGTAATTGCATAGAATGTTAGAACTATTATACCAGTGAAGGCACGATGGAATAATAGGCTTTTGTGAAGTAATATCAATATTTTCCATTTAAATTACAACCTCAAAATATAAACATCCTTGATTAGTGATTCATATTCCAGAAAGCGGGAAAAAGAAACGTATAAGGCTAGAAAATACGGCTTTCTGCAATCTGCTCCAACGCCTTCACCGCAGTATTATACGGAACGGGTTCTTCCAATAATTGCGAAGTCAAAACATCGTAATCCTGTTTGTATGCTTTTTCATTGATAATTTTTAGAAGTAAATCGGATATGTTTACCTCTGGCTGGGCAGATGGGCATACAACGGATTGTGCGCGTACTGCGCGGATCTCTTGAATAAGTTGTCTAAATTTCTCGTCTTGAGGAACAAGCGGCAACAGCTTGTAAATATCGTACAAATGACGGGAATGTTTTGCAGTCTTACTCTGTAGATAATAATCGCAAATGGCAAAAACCTTATCGGCTAAAGTGCGGTCAATTCCCTGTACTTTCATTTCAAAGGTTGATAAGTGATATTCATCCACCAAGTCGGGAACTTCGTTTTGCATCATATCACCCACATAGCTGTGAACCGGAAGGAAAACGGTTGGAAATGAAACGGCTGTGTATGAAGTTTCTAACAAAACGGCCGGTTTGAGCGCATCACTTGCCATAGGAATAACTGAATTATAAGAAAGAACATATCGATTATGATCCCGGCGACTGCGAATTTCGTCCAAATTATCAATAACTAGCCCAAGCTCAGCGGCAGCGTCTAGAATAATTTGTTTGGCCTTGCGTTTCTGCCCCTGTGATAAAAGGGTGTCGATTGTGATATCGATATCCTCGGAGAATCGTTGAATGACCTTATGGCATTTACTCAGAGATGTACCACCCTTGAAAACTATATAGGGCATTTCTTGTGCAAGGATTTGCAACAGCAACGTAACATAATAGTCTTTCTCAATCGCCTGCGCCATTATGCCGGTCTGCTGGTATGAAAGATAGATTGCTTCGCGGAATTGCTCTCGATCATTGTGCAAGTATACCATTATAGATAACCCTCGTCTCTACTAAATTTTTATACAGGCGATCCGGATAGTAAGAAAAGAATGGCTCCAGTGAGGTGATACTCAGATTTGAATCATCCATATAGCGATAGAGGCGCTTTTGCAATTCAATTCCAGTAATTTCGGAATAGATGTCAACATCTTTCATCATATCCAAGAATTGCAGCGCTTTATAGTTGCATTCTGTCACCGGAACTTTAGGACGACGCACAATGACACGCGATTTTGCAAGAGAAGTCTCTCGATATTCATTCGTTGCTTTGTTGGTTACGACTTCATACTGCATCGGAACCTGTGTTGTAAGGCCGAGTTGGTTGAAAAACATGAGTCCGCTAAGATAGCCGCAACGGATATCTTTTTCGCGCAAGTATTTACATTCCAAGACTTTTTCCGGCGCAAGCGGAGAGCCAGATTTGAAAATAGACTTTTTAGGCAGATAGTAAACGCCGCTGTCAAAGCGCTTGAGTTTTCCGGAATCGGTTAATTTTTTTAACTGCTGGCGCATGTTGGTTGGGCTGATTCCTGAGATGGAAAGAGATGCCGAAAGAATGGGCTCGTTTTCTTTATAGTTTGCCAACAGATAGTTATATAGGCTTTCCATGCTTGTCACCTCGCTGGAATAACATATTAGAAATATAGTGTTCCTTTTTTGTTATTATAACGCTTTTGAGGTAAATAGGCAAGCGGATTCAACAAAATTGTTTAGAAATGAGGAAAATGAGTATGAAATAATAAGCATCCCTTTATTTTGAGTAAAGAAATTTCCATTCAAAAATCAAAACTTGTTTGTACAGATAGCTTTTTTGCATTTCATAGCCTATCAAAATCGCCATCTTTCATTCTCCATGCCAATATAGCCACATGCGTACAATGTTATTCTTTTACATCCCATTAGCAGACTGCTGTTGTGCTCTTCCGCTTCGAGCTTTGCGTAAAGGTGTGTGTGAATGTTTGCTCCAACAGCGCATGAAAAGGTTGTTTTCTTTGCGCGGGTATGTTAATATACATTAATAAAAGTGTTTTTCGTATAACTGCGGCATACCAAAGGAGGTCTATCTATGATTTTTCCAGGGGAAGAGATCCAATGGGAGAAGGAAAAGCAGACCACTGTCCATGCTTCCGATTCCAAAATTAATGAGAAATACATGGCTGGCGAGGTGAGAATCGTCACAGAGCAAGCGCGCTATCCGCTAGATACCATTACTGGTATGGTATCTAGCGGAAAATATAATCTGATGCCTACATTCCAGCGAAGGCATCGGTGGGACGATGAAAAAAAATCTCGTCTTATAGAATCTTTTATAATGAATGTTCCCATTCCGCCTATTTTTCTGTATGAAGTTAAATTTTCTGAATATGAAGTGATGGACGGGCTGCAGAGACTTTCAACGATTTGTGATTTTTACGAAGACAAATTCTGTCTGACCGGTTTGAAATTGTGGCCCGAATTGAACGGAAAAAGATACAGCGAGCTGCCAGAGATGGTCCGACAAGGGATAGACCGTCGATATTTGTCGTCTATCATTTTGCTTCAGGAATCTGCTAAGACAGCACAAAAAGCACAAGATATGAAGCAACTTGTATTTGAGCGAATCAACAGTGGCGGTGTAAAATTGGAGCCACAGGAAACACGCAACGCATTGTATAATGGACCGATGAATGAATTGTGCGCAAATCTAGCCAGAAATAAATATTTGTGTGCACTATTTAGAATTCCGAACGAAGAGAGCTATTCCCTTCTTGATGATGAGCAAGAACTGCCAGATGTAGCGGAAAGGGTCGAAAAGGAATTAGAGAATAACAGTCTGTACCGAACAATGTATGATGTTGAACTTGTTCTTCGATTTTTCGCAATAAGAAATTTGGAGGGGTATCAAAACCAATTTAGTGATTTCCTTGATAAGTATCTGATTTACGCAAACAAATTCAGTTCGGAAACACTGAAGAAATTGTCTTCTTTGTTTAGTGACACAATATTCTTCGCATATCAGCTACTAGGGGAAAATGCTTTCTTCCTGTGGAGATATCGAAGAACAAAGAGTGGCTCAAAATGGGGATGGTTTACGAGGTCAACGACAACCGTTTATGACCCGCTTATGTTTGTGCTGTCTGAATTTCTTGATCAGAAGGAATGTCTCTTAAGCGTAGTAAAAGCTATCCGAGAAGACTTGAAGCCTTTCTATCAGAAAAATTATGATGTTTTTGAGGGAAGAAATTCCAACAGAAGTGATATAGAAAAGCGCATTACGTTATATAGAGAATTCTTTAAAAAGTATCTTGAGGATTAACAATGCGAAGTACATACGAGCAGAGCAAGTTGAAATTGGATTCATTGAAGAGATATGTGGATAATTTGGATACCCTTAATTGGGTTATCCTCCAATATTCACAGGGGATGTTCGACGGTAAACCTACATTAGATATCAATCTTACAGAGAAAAAAGTGTATGATTACAGTCTGGCGATTATCCAATTATATGGTATTTTTGAGAATTTTTTAGAGTGTATCGTATGTGCATATCTAAGCGCCTTATCAAAACAGATTACTCTATATCAGAATCTGCCGGAAACAGTTCGCGAACATAATTTGAGCCTGTCTGCTAAACTTCTAGGAAACAATTTTTCAAAATATGATTCCGTAACGCCAGAAGAACTCGTTCGTAATCTCCATTCATGTTTTGATGTTGCATCGGACAGTTATTGCCTTAATATTACTGCATTTCGTCAGCACACTTCCAACTTCAGAGAAGATTCAATGCGGGAATTTCTGCACAATGCGGGAATCTGTAATGTTGACAAGATGATTTCAACAAACAAGAAATTGAAAGCATTTCTCGGAATCACGTCTGGTGAGTCTGTTCCACTATCTAAATATTTTGAATACTTGAAGGATCTTGTGCAACGGCGTAATATCGTTGCGCATGGAGAGATGGAAGATAACATTCTTTCATCTGCTTGGTTGAAGCAGTATATCGAGTATATATCTCTTTTGATGGACTCGATTTACGATGCGGTTTTGGACACTTATTATGCTTTAATGATAAAAAATGGAAGCGCCAAATATCTCGGACAGCCGATTAAAACCTTTGGTAATTCAATTGTTGGAATAAACTCAAAAAATACTGCCATTAAGGTGGGGCATATCCTTATTGCACGGAATGCGGAAGGTGTACTGTACTGGGGGAAGATTGAATCAATGCAAATCAACAACATTCCTACAGAAGAGGTTACTGCGGAACAGGCTGTTGCCATTGGAATCAAAACAACATTTAAAGTAAAACAACAATACAACTACTACATATATTGGGATAAATATGTGTAATAGCAACACGCTTAATATCGTTTCTCATAATAGTATGGAAAGTTATTATGTATTATATAAATACGAATATTATCTGTGGTGAACAACATTGTGTACTATTCCCGACGATGAAGCCCATCGACTAATTTTATTTCGTCGCTACGATATAAAATTGCAAAGAACGGGCGATTTTGGGGCGAAATGTACCAAATTTATCCCATTTGCCTGAAAATGTCCACAAGCGATTTTGCGCGCATCCTGCCGAAAAGCAGGATGCGCTTTTTTGTTGCAGCGTGAATTTTCACCACTGGCGGTACGGTTTTGAGAGCCTACCGCCAGCGGCGATGGACAAAACCGCAACGATTTCCGAAGAACATTCCGGCGAGGGAGACTTATTCTCCCCCGCCGTTTATTATAGATTCCCGAAAGATTTTGAAATGAAAGAAGGTATTTCCCATGAGCATCATTATCGGCATCGACCACGGCTACTACGCCATCAAAACAGCCCACTGCTCGTTCCCGGCAGGACTGACAAGCTACGGAGAACACGAACCCTACCCCCGCCAAGGACTCTTAGAGTTTGGCGGGTGCTTTTTTGTTTGTGGCTCCGGGCGGCAGCCAAGGATTACATCTACAAAAACCAGTATTCCGCTGTTTCCGAGAGCCGTCGTTTGGACGGCAGTAAAGCGTGGGATGGCTATTATCTTTCCTACGCCAAGGGCTACCTCTGCGATGAGGTCAACCACTACAAAACGCTGACCTATGCAGATGAATCGACCTACCACATCCACGCCGAGCAGGAGAGCCAAGACGAAGTCCTCAAATCCGGCTTTAGTTTGCAAAAGTTGGTTTCGACCACCGGTCAGCCAAGCCCGGCACTGAAATTAGAGGGTGCGGGCTTTACCGTTTATCGCATCTCCAAACTGAGCAAGGATGCCACCAAGGTAGACCGCAGCGGCGCATATATGGCGCGGTACATTGCCAAAAACATGGTCACCGCCCATCTTGCCGACCGCTGTCAGGTCACGCTGGCGTATGCCATCGGGCAGGCTGAGCCGGTCATGGTGGATGTGAACACCTTTGGTACTTGCAAAGCCTGTGAAGATGACTGTCTGGCTGCAGCTGTGCGCAAGGCGTATGACCTGACGCCTGCGGGAATCATCCGGCAGCTGAACCTGACAAATCCCATCTATAAATACACGGCGGCAGGCGGGCATTTTGGCCGGGATGGCTTCCCGTGGGAAAAGGTTGATAACATGAGCGACTTTATGTGACGGAAATCCGCGCGGTATCGGACGAACTTTGCAGAAAATACAAGCTGTCTGTCATCGACACCGAAAACTCTAATCATGTGGCAAAGCCCTACGTCGAATGGCTGGCCGAGAAGAACGGTCAGCCCACTTGGCGCACAGCTATTCGGCAGGATGTGGACGAAGCGATTCAACAAAGCCTTACATGGCGGCAGTTTCTTAGTGCAATGGAACGCAAAGGCTATGAAGTCCGCATGGGGCGCAAGTATCCCGTTTTGCGTCCGCCCGGAAAAGAGCGCTTTGTTCGCTTCAAAACGCTGGGCAAGCGGTACACGCCAGAAGCCATCCAGACGCGCATCCTGTATCCACAAAGCTACCACCCTTATGTTGAAAATCCACGAACAATCAAACATGGCCGTCTGCACAGCGGGAAGAAGCCCCGCCGCAAGCTGACCGGGCTGCGGGCGTTGTACTACCGTTACCTGTACGAGTTGGGTGCGCTCCCTCGCAAGCCGCGCCGCCCCAGCTATGCCGTGCGGCAGGATGCCTACAAGTTAGACCTGCGCATCCGGCAGATGGAGTTCCTATCCAAGCACAACATTGACACGCTGGAGCAGCTGGAAACTCACCGAAAAGCCCTGCAAACAGAAATTGGGCAGTTGCAGACAAAGCGTAAGCAACTACCCAAAACCGATGATGTACAATTGCAATGTGAATCGGTCCACACAGCCCTAAAACAGCTTCGCCAAGAGGAACGGCTCTGCCGCAAAATCGCAGAACACTCCCTAGAAGTGCAGCAACACCTCACCGAAGCCCGCCGTGACCGCGCTGAACAGCAAAAACAAGAACAGGAACGTGCGCGTGACCGCCGCCCCGATATTACAACACGTTAATCTGTAAGACCCAGCAACCAATCCCGCGCATTGATGCGGCGAATGCCGTCATACTGTTCCTCCGGATCATCGTCCATCGTAAGAATATATTTTGGATAGTGGTCGCGGATGGACAGTAAGGGGCGCAGTTCCCGCTGCAGGGTATCCTCATCACGAACGGAAAGTGCCACTTGGTAATAGAAGGTATTGTTGCCGTTCATTGCCACAAAATCAACCTCGAAAGAATCGACCTTTCCGACATACACATCATAACCGCGCCGCAGCAGTTCCAGATAAACAACATTTTCCAGAATATGCCCGGCGTCTGTATTGCGTTTGCCAAGCAGCATAAATCGCATACCGATATCTACGACATAGTATTTTCCTAAGGTTTTCAGATACTGCTTACCCTTGACATTATACCGCTGTGCGGGATAGATAATGTAGCTTTCAATCAGCGCATCAAGATAGCGCTCGACGGTCTTTACATCAACTTTTCGTCCTTCGGATGTCAGGGTGTCTGCGATTTTCTTGGAGGAAAGCGGACTGCCGATGTTGTCAAAAACATAGCGCAGCACACTTTTCAACATCAACGGATCGAGGATCTTTCTTCGTGTCAAAATATCTTTTACGACAATCGTGTTGAAAATGCCATCCAAGTAATCCCGAATCTCGTTCGGATGCCCTTTAAGTTCCAGCGCATAGGGAAAGGAACTGTTTTCCAGATATTCGGTATATTTTATTCCGCGATCTTCCATACTGCCGGTACTCTGCATATATTCCTTAAAAGAAAGCGGCAGCATTTCGATTTGCACATAGCGCCCGGAAATAAGGGTGGCTATTTCACTGGACAGCATATAGGCATTGGAACCTGTGACGTATATATCCACATTTTTCTTGATATACAAACTGTCGATCACTTTAGGAAAATCCGTGACGTGCTGTATCTCATCCAGAAAAATGTAAGTCATCTTTTCGGGAACAAGACGGTCTTTCAGGTAAGCGTACAGTTTTCTATAGTCGGTAAGTTCCTCAAAATCCATATCCTCAAAATTGATGGCAATAATTTGGTCTTGTTCGACGCCATTCTGCAGCAGCCAATCTTGGTACATTTCCATCAAAACAGATTTTCCGCAGCGGCGGATACCTGTTACGACTTTGATGAGTTGCTTGTCCTTAAACGCAATCAGTTTATTCAGGTATTCAGTTCTGGTAATTCGCATAATAAAACCTCCGCAGCTTTTAATGATAGTATACGCCAAAAAGTGTAAAATGTCACGCACTTTTTGGAATCGAATCCAAATAATTCGAGAAAGAAGGATGTATATGAATTATTCAAACAAAGAATATGTTGAACATCTGCGCCGCAAGTACCAGCCCGGCACGCGGCTGCAACTTAGCTGCATGGAAGATGAGTTTCCCGTGCCGCCTGGTTCTATGGGCACGGTGGAATGTATCGACGACGCCGGGCAAATCCATGTAGATTGGGACTGCGGGCGCAGCCTTGCGCTTATCCCCGGTGTGGACTCGTTCAGCCGCTTGCCCGCACTCAAGGAAAAGGACGGTGATGCCAGATGAATTACGGTTCTGAACCTGCGGATCAAGTCGTCCGCTACTCGCTGGAGGGCGCGGAGTTTGCTCTGCGTATCTCCGGCACCGCTGCGAAAAACTTCTTTATTTTTGCCCAAGCCGTGCTGCACGACAGCAAAAAGACCCACGGCAAAACCCATCTTATCCGCCTTTTGAAAGAACAGAAACCGCTGAAGTTTTTCACGGTTGACAAAGACCGTATGCACGATTTTGCCCGCGCTGCCAAAGCACATGGGCTGCTGTTTTGCCCCATCCGCGACAAGATGGACCCCGACCACATTGAAATCGCTATCTTGCAGGACGATGCGTCCAAAGCAAACCGCATTATTGAAAAACTGCAGTTGGATGTCGTGGACACCGGCACGGCAGAACTGGTCGATACCGTGCAGCAGAATTTGGAAAATGCAGCCCCCAACCACGAGAACACGCCCGCTGTGGATTTTCCTCTGGGCTCGGAGAACGCCAGTCCGTCCGAGCCTTTCTCCGACAGCAGCAAATCTTTTGCAAACTCGCCGTCGCCGCGCGCCGATCAGCTTCGAGCCAAGGGTGAGCGCCCCAGCGTGCGCATGGAACTGCAGGATATTACCGCCTATCTGCGAAACCGAGCAGAGGCACCCAAAGACCGTATGCCCAAGCTGCCGGTAAAAATCCGGCGCAAAGAAAAGGTGCTATAAATGTTTTCTGTTTGTTTTCAAATGGCAGATAGCTATTGCGGCGGTTCTATGGTATGTTGGCGATAGGAGGTGCAAAAACAATGACAGAACGTAAAGTTAAACTTGACCGTGCCAACAAAAGCATCCTGCTCCGGGCGCTGGGTGATGTCTACTACGGTCAGCGTGCCCGCGGCGGCAGTGCCGAAGAAACGGGACGGCTCATCCTGAGGGTGAACGATCTGCCCGCAGGAGGTAAGCTGACGATGTCAGCGGCAGAGTATCGGCTGGCAAAAGCCGCCCTCAACCAACTGCGCACCCAGCGCTTGGCTGAGGGCGGCTATACCGATGCCGTGGATGACGCGCTGGCGCGGCTGCTCCACGCCCACACCCCGCTGCTGCTCTGGTGAAGAAGATGCAGAACTGGCAAGAGAACATTCCTATGACGAAAGATAAGTTTTGGAAGATCATTGATAACGCCAGAGCCATAGTACCAGCGCTGGAAGCCGAACCGCTGCGGGAATCCCTGTACAAGCAGCTTTTGAAGCTGTCCCCGGATGAATTAGTCGGCTTCGACTGCGCGTGGCAGGAATACCGCAGGATAGCAAACAGCCCGCAGTTGATTGCCGCGGCCTGTATCATCAACGGCGGTACCTCGGATGACCGATTCGACTATTTCAAAAATTGGCTGATTCTGCAAGGACAGTATGTCTTTCGGCAGGCGCTGAAAGAGCCTGATGCGCTTGCCGAGTTCAAGATTCCGTTCAACGACACTGAATGGGAAGATTGCGGGTATCTAACAAGCTTTGCCTTTGTGGGCAGAGCATTGCCAACCTACTTTACACAGGAAGGTATCGCCAAGGAACTGCGCCGCAAATACCCCACTCTGTTACAACCCCCTGGAGCCTTGGATGCAGAAATCATGCGTGTGCTGCTTTATCCGAACCGTAAGCAGGAACAGGCATTTGACCGCTACCTGCTCGGCCTTGAAGTACAGCACTACATCGACATCAGCGGGCTGGACAGCTACGATAAGTTTTATCTGGAACACATTTCATGCAGGTGGGAGTGGGATTATCTGAGAGAAAGTATCCGCGAGGAAACGCCCCAACCACGGCAAGGAAAGCTAAGCCCTGACATTGCCAGCACTCTGCCCAAACTTTGGAAGAAGCGGCTGGCGTGGGATGCGGAACAGCGAACGCGCCTGCACCATCGCGGTGAGGAAAGGTAGTCCACCACGCCGGGAAGAAAGAATCCTTGGTGGGTCTGGCTGCTGCCGTTGCCCCTCGTCTGGTGGGCGGCACTGGCGGTGGCTTGCCGCTGGCAGCCGGGCATGAGGATAACGGCTCTGCTGGATGCGCTGGACAGCGCACTGGCAGAGCCGTTTGATCTGTCTTGGAGCAGCGACAGCCTGCGCTTTTTGCTGGTGTTTACGGTGATTTATGCGGTAGCGGTTATCGTGGCCGTGACGGATCAGAGGAATACCCGCCCCGGTGCGGAGCATGGCTCGGCGGCGTGGGGCGATGTGTTCCGCTTGAACAAGTTCTACATGGACAGGCGAGGGCCGAATCTGCTGCTGACGCAACATTTCCACATCGGGATAGATGGCTACAAACACAAGCATAACACGAACATCCTCATTGTCGGCGGCTCCGGCGCAGGCAAGACCAGAACCTATGGTGTGCCGAATGTACTGGAATGTGCCTGCTCTATGGTAATTACAGATCCCAAGGCTGAAATTTTGCGTAAGACCGGCAATTTGCTGAAACAAAAGGGATATGAGGTACTTGTTTTTGACCTCATAAACCCTGCCGCATCGTTCTGTTACAACCCTTTTGTGTATGTGCATGATGACCGTGAAGTGTTGACTTTGATAGAAAATCTGATTCAAAATACCACGCCACCCCATGCGCAGAGCAGCGATCCGTTCTGGACCAAGTCCGAAACAGCCCTGCTCCAAGCCCTCATGCTGTACCTGCTGCACGAGGCTCCGCCCGAAGAACAAAACTTCTCTATGGTGATGGAGATGATAGCCGCCGCCGAAGTCCATGAGGACGATGACAACTACCAATCTCCGCTGGACATCCTGTTCGAGCGCTTGGAAATGCGTGAACCCGACAGCATCGCCTGCAAGCAGTACCGCATTTTCAAACAAGCGGCTGGTAAGACCGCGAAATCTATCCTCGTCAGTGTGGGTGTACGCTTGGCCGCATTCAATCTGCCGTCCATCGCTAAGCTGACGATGACAGACGAACTGCACTTGCAGGAATTGGGCGAGCGCAAAATTGCGCTGTTCTGCTGCATCCCGGATTCGGACAAATCCCTCAACTATCTGGTCGGTATGATTTATACCCAGCTAATCCAGACGCTGTACCGCCAAGCAGACCGCGTACACAAAGGACGCTTGCCTGTGCCGGTGCATTGCCTGATGGACGAGTACGCGAACATTTCTTTGCCGAAAGATACATTCCTGTCGGCGCTGGCCACTATGCGTTCCCGCGCCATTTTCTGCTCCATCATCGTGCAGAACATGGCGCAGCTGAAAGCCATGTACAAGGACGATTGGGAATCGCTGGTCGGTCTGTGTGATGAGTTTCTCTATCTCGGCGGCACTGAAAAGGAAACCCACAAGTATGTCTCGGAACTGCTGGGAAAGGAAACCATCTCCACCACCAGCTACAACCAGAGCAAAGGCCGCAGCGGCAGTTACAGCATCAACCACCAGCAATCTGGACGCGACCTCATGACCCCGGACGAGGTGCGGTTGCTGGACAACAGCAAATGCATTTTGTTCATCCGAGGGGAGCGCCCTGTGGTGGATTTCAAGTATAATCTGCTCAAACATCCGAACATCCGCTACACCGAGGACGGCGGCGCAGCTCCCTACGACTATACCGCCGCCGGCAATGCGCTGGAGGATCTGCCCGGCGCACCCGAAAATTATGAACTGCTGGATATGGACGATTTTCTGCCCGCCGAAGCGGCAAAGATGAAGCCAACCATACAAAGAATTCGGAGGCCCAAATGAAGCTGAATCATAACAAAAAATACGTGAAAATTTCTCTCAATTTGTTTGCGCTGTACGCCGTCATGGTGTGCGGCGTTGTTTTTGCCTTGCCCGCCTTTGCCGCAGATGACCCGCTGGTCGTGGTCGAAAATCTCTCCACTTTCATCTTTTCGCTGATTCGCGCCGTAGGTCTTATCCTGCTGGGGTGGGGCATCGTGCAGGTCGGTCTGTCCTTGCAGAGCCATGACCCCAGCCAGCGCAGCCAAGGCTTCCTGACGCTGGCTGGCGGGCTGGTTATCACGTTTGCCAAGGAAATCCTCGACCTCATTACCGCGTGAGGATTGCTCCAAGAAGAAAGGCGGTGATGCCCTGTGGGTGAGTCATGGATCGTCAGCAACTTAAACGCCGCGCTCTC
>OGZF01000907.1_pt1 | contig 22702 bp, 12 predicted proteins | sample 1576771 | NCBI WGS metagenome assembly OGZF01 (sample SAMEA3541536, study PRJEB24748) | human gut metagenome | biome: human gut; feature: human-associated habitat; material: faeces | place: China | collected 2012
AACATGTGGAGCTGACTGTTACTAATAGGTCGAGGGCTTAATCTGGTTAATAACGAAGAAAAACAAATCGGATTTGTATGAAGTTTTGAAGGTACAAACCTTAATAATCCTCGATAGCTCAATGGTAGAGCACTCGGCTGTTAACCGAGTTGTTGTAGGTTCGAGCCCTACTCGGGGAGTTTTTTAGTATAATATATGGTGACATAGCCAAGTGGTAAGGCCCCGGTCTGCAACACCGTCATCGCCGGTTCAAATCCGGCTGTCACCTCTCTTAAAAGGACTATATCAGTTTATGATATAGTCCTTTTTCATTACAATGATACCTTTTGACCCTTATATCATGTAATTAAATAACTCCCTTTTCGGAATAATGATTATACGCAATTCGTGAAATTGAAATTTTTGAAAGAGCCAGCACCTTGAATGGACTGGCTCTTTCAATGTCACCTGTAATTGATAAATTGGAATTTTCTTAATTCTTCATCGCTGGTTTTTTTCTTTTCCAATTAATCAGCAGACCAATCGTGGAAACAACAAAAATTAATGCCGATGTTAAAGAAATAATTCCATCAGTAACCACAAATATGATAAACGTAGCTAATGGAATATAATTAAGAATACTTTTCAAAATTTTCATGTTCAACCCTCCCTTAGGCTTCATAATTGGTTTTTCTTTATTTTACCATATGACAAATGGTTTTGGTAGATTATTTTCATTATTGCATTGGTTTGATTGTCTTTTCTATATACGCAATTTCTTCTTCTGTGAGATTGTATTTCTTATAGAGCTGTTGGTCTATGTTTGTGTTCATGCTATTCATGTAATTTATATTTATTCATTGATTGGGAGTGGGAACACAATTCCGAAAAGGGACTTAAATAACAAAATATGTACCAGGACGAACATATTCTAGCATGATAAATTATGAATTACAATATATTTAGATTCAAAACAGTCAAAATCGGTCAATAAAGGATAGCGGCCAAATCAAAATTAGTCAATTTGAACTATTAATATTAATTATAAATTAGTAATAGAAAAGAGACTTAAAATAGTAATTAGGCAAGTATTAGATATATATAGTATATTCTGCACAAAAATGAATATTGCATTTGCATATATTGCACAATTTTAAAACTTGCTTTATAAATTTTTAACAATTTTTAGTGTGATTATTTGTGAATATAAATGACGGATTATGATTGACAATGACGGATTATGAAAATATAATTATACTACAAGTTAAATAAATGTTGAAATGTTTAATACAGTAATAAAAAAATTAGTTGGACATGAAAGCTTTAATAATAGTCTTTGAATAGTTTGATAAACGGAGGGATTATATGCTGGCGGAGGATAGATGTAAAAAAATACTTGATATATTAGATTCGATGGGAAGTGTGACTGTACAGCAGCTTATGGATGAGCTTGAAATTTCTGAGTCGACAATCAGGCGTGATCTTGTTGCAATGGATAAGAAGGGGTATCTCACCAAGGTACATGGTGGTGCGATTGCAAATAACACCAATATCCACACTCAGGATGAGAAGGTTATCAACAGGCTTAAGCAGAATCGCAGCGAAAAGGAACAGATTGCCAGATATGCTGCATCACTTATTGTGGATAATGATTTTGTTTATATAGATGCCGGTACTACAACGGCAGTCATGATTGATTATATTACTGCAAAGAATGTGGTTTTTGTTACAAACTCTCTGACTAATGCCAAGAGAATTTCCGATAGGGGATATACAGTATATATTCTGGGTGGCGAGTTCAAGTCTACTACTGAGGCTATTGTCGGAGATGAGGCCGTTGTGACGCTCGATAAATACAATTTTACGAAGGGCTTCTGGGGTGCAAACGGAATTACGGTGAAGAATGGATTTACGACTCCGGAGATAAAGGAGGCCATGGTTAAAAAGAAATCCATGGAGAATAGCAAGGAGAAATACATTCTTGCAGATGACAGTAAGTTTTCACAGGTATCAAGTATCAAGTTTGCTGATTTTGAAGATGCTGAAATTATTACAAATGCACTAAGTAATGACAACTATAAGAAATACAAAAATATTAAGGAGGTCTGACATGATTTACACAGTTACTTTTAATCCATCATTAGATTATATAGTTGATGTAACAGATTTTAAGACAGGGGTAGTCAATAGAACGACTGGAGAGAAGATTTTTGCAGGTGGTAAGGGCATCAATGTTTCCATGGTTCTTAAGAATCTTGGAATGAGCAATACTTCACTTGGTTTTACAGCTGGTTTTACAGGAAATGAAATTAAAAGACTTTTAGGAGAAAAAGGAGTTAATACTGATTTTATAGAGGTGGAGGATGGTATTTCACGTATCAACGTGAAGCTTCGCTCAAATGAGGAATCTGAAATTAATGGTCAGGGACCGGTAATCACTGAGGATAATATTAAAAAGCTTTATGAGAAGCTAGACTGCTTAAAGGAGTCTGATGTGCTTGTGCTCGCAGGAAGTATTCCTGATGTGATGCCTTCATCAATGTATATGGATATCATGAAGCATCTTGAGGGTCGCGGAATAAATATTGTGGTTGATGCGACAAGAAATCTGCTCACAAATGTGCTTGCGTATAAGCCATTCCTCATCAAGCCAAACAATTATGAGCTAGGTGAGATATTCGGGGTTGAGATTACAGACAAGGACGATGTAATAAAGTATGCAAAGAAGCTCCAGGAGCAGGGCGCAAGAAACGTGCTTGTCTCAATGGCAGGTGACGGAGCTGTGCTTGTTACTGAGGATGGACAGGAGTTTAAGGCCAAGGCTCCTAAGGGAAAGCTCAAAAACTCAGTAGGTGCAGGTGATTCGATGGTAGCCGGATTTGTATACGGATACCTCAAATCAAATGATTATAAGCAGGCATTTATTTATGGGGTATGTACAGGAAGTGCAAGTGCATTTTCTGAGGAGCTTGCCACAAAGCCTGAGGTTGAAGTACTTGTCGATAAATGGGAGAGTGCTTCCAATTAAACAAACGGTATCAAAAAGGTTGATATAAATAATTAATATATTCTATTAGGAGGAATGATGTATGACAATCAGGGATTTATTGGCAGCTGAGAGTATCAATTTAAATGGTACGCCTGCCGGAAAAACCGAAGCATTGAATCAGTGTATTGATTTGATGGCAAAAAGTGGCAAAATAGCCGATGTGGAAAGGTATCGCAAGGGTGTTTTTGCAAGAGAGGAGGAAGGCACAACAGGAATTGGAATGGGTATAGCAATTCCTCATTGTAAGTCTGATGCTGTTATTAAAGCAGGTCTTGCAGCAATGGTTGTAAAGGATGGAGTTGAATTTGAATCACTCGATGGTACACCTGCAAGGATTATTTTCCTTATTGCTGCACCAAACACAGAGGATAATGTACATCTTCAGGTGCTTAGCAAGCTCTCCGTTATGCTTATGGACGAGCAGTTTACAAATTCTCTTATCAATGCCGGTTCAGTTGATGAGTTTTTAAATATCATCGATAGCGCTGAAAAAGCAAAGGATGAGAAAGAGGCTGCCAAAGAGGCAAAGGCTAAAGAGTCTGTTGAGGTGAAGAAGGACGATGTATTTATCGTTGCAGTTACAGCCTGTCCAACAGGAATTGCCCATACTTATATGGCTGCTGAGGCTATCGAAAAAAAAGCCAAGGAGCTTGGATATCAGGTAAAGGTTGAGACAAGAGGCTCAGGCGGAGCCAAAAATGTGCTCACAGATGATGAAATCGCAAAGGCTGCAGGAGTTATAGTTGCCTGTGATACAAATGTACCTACAGACCGCTTTGACGGAAAGAAGGTTATTGAGTGTCAGGTTTCTGACGGAATCAATAAGGCAGAAGAGCTCATAAAGAGAATTGCTGCCGGTGATGCTCCTGTATTTAAGGCATCAGGTAAAAAGGAGGCTTCACATTCATCAGTTGGTGGAAAAGAGAGCATTGGACATAAGATTTACAAGCACCTGATGAATGGTGTTTCACATATGCTTCCATTCGTAGTTGGTGGTGGTATCCTTATCGCAATTGCATTCCTTATCGATGGATTCAGTGTTGACCTTAATTCACTGCCGGCTGACCAGAGAGCAAATTTCGGTACTATTACACAGGCCGCAGCAATGTTTAAGGGAATCGGTGGAACAGCATTTGGATTTATGCTTCCTATCCTTGCAGGCTTTATCGCTATGAGTATTGCTGACCGTCCTGGTCTTGCAGTTGGTTTCGTAGGCGGTTCAATCGCAGCAAACGGCACATCAGGTTTCCTTGGAGCACTTGTAGCAGGTTTCGTAGCAGGATATATTGTGCTCCTCTTAAAGAAGGTATTTTCTAAACTTCCGGAGAGTCTTGATGGTATGAAGCCGGTTCTGCTTTATCCGCTGCTTGGTATATTCCTGGTAGGCGTTATAATGCAGTTTGTAGTTGAGCCTCCAATCGGAGCTTTAAATACAGCTATCAACAATGGTCTTAATGGACTTAACGGTGCAAGCGCAGTAGTACTCGGAATACTTCTCGGAGGAATGATGTCAGTAGATATGGGTGGCCCTGTAAACAAAGCAGCTTATGTATTTGGTACAGCTTCAATCGCTGCCGGAAACTACAATATCATGGCAGCAGTTATGATTGGCGGTATGGTTCCACCAATAGCAATCGCTCTTGCAACAATCTTCTTCAAGAACAAGTTTACAGCAGAGGAGAGAAAGGCCGGACCTACAAACTTTATCATGGGATTATCATTTATCACAGAGGGTGCAATCCCATTCGCAGCATCTGATCCGCTTCATGTCCTTCCGGCATGTGTGGTCGGTTCAGCAGTGGCAGGTGGACTTTCAATGGCATTTGGATGTACACTCATGGCACCTCACGGAGGAATCTTTGTAGTTCCTACAATCGGAAATCCGTTAATGTATCTTGTAGCATTGGTAATCGGAGCCTTCATTGCATGTGGATTACTCGGATTACTCAAAAAGAAAGTAAGTGAATAAGCAATCCTCAATTATCATTTAATCCAATCTATAAACTAATCAACAAAGGCACTGCTTCGGCGGTGCCTTTGTTGTTATGTTGTGTATTAAAAATTAAAAGTATAAACATTCTCTGAAATAACAGCCTCATGCCTTGACGAGTGAATTTTCGAAGCATAAAGTAGTATTAGGATGAAATAGTAAGTCAAAAAAATCAATTATTTATGGGACTTAAATAAAAAACAGTGAGGCATAAAATGGGCAAGGTTATAGGTATAGATTTAGGAACAACAAACAGCTGTGTGGCAGTTTTGGAGAATAATCAGCCGGTAGTTATAACTAACAGCGAGGGGCAGAGAACCACTCCGTCTGTAGTGGCTTTTACAAAGAATGGAGAGCGACTGGTTGGCGAGGCTGCAAAGAGGCAGGCAGCAGTCAATGTGGACAGGACATTTTTCTCAATAAAGAGACAGATGGGAAGCGATTTCAGGGCAAAGGTGGACGGAAAGCTGTATTCAGCCCCTGAGATTTCTTCTATGATTCTCAGAAAGCTGAAAAAGGATGCAGAGGACTATATTGGTGAGGCAGTGACAGACGCCGTAATCACAGTTCCTGCATATTTTTCGGATGCGCAGAGGCAGGCAACTAAGGATGCAGGAAGAATTGCTGGGCTTAATGTGCTTCGAATCATAAATGAGCCAACCTCTGCGGCACTCGCATACGGACTGGACCACGGACAGCAGCAGAAAATTCTTGTCTACGACCTCGGAGGAGGAACCTTCGATGTGTCTGTTATCGAAATAGGGGACAATCTGATAGAGGTGCTTGCCACAGCCGGTGATAATCATCTGGGTGGAGATGATTTTGATGAGAGAATCACGAATTATCTTGTCACAGAGTTTTACAGACAGCAGAATGTGGATCTGAGAAAAGATAATACTGCTATGCAGCGTGTCAGGGAGGAGGCTGAGAAGGCAAAAAAGGTGCTTTCATCCTCATCCTCAACCACTATCAACCTGCCGTTTATCACCACTGTAAAGGGACAGCCGGTTCACATGGAGATGAACCTCACAAGGGCTGAGTTTAATGAGATAACAAAGGATCTGGTAGAGAGAACGGCTATTCCTGTAAATCAGGCACTTTCAGATGCGGGGATTTCCGCATCAGAGCTTGGTATGGTGTTGTTGGTAGGAGGCTCAACGCGTGTGCCGGCTGTTGTTGAGGAGGTCAGAAGAATTACAGGAAAAGAGCCTTCACACAACCTGAATCCTGACGAGTGCGTGGCACTCGGTGCAGCAGTACAGGGTGGCAAGCTCGGTGGAGCAATTGTCGCAGGCAGCAGTGCGGCAGAGATTATACTGATGGATGTCACACCTCTTTCACTTGGAATTGAGACGGTCGGCGGAGTATCAACCAAAATTATTGACAGAAATACGACTATTCCTACGAGATACAGCCAGATTTTTACAACTGCAGGAAGCTTCCAGACCTCTGTGGATATAAAGGTACTGCAGGGTGAGAGGCAGTTTGCAAGGGACAATAAGCTGATTGGAAACTTCAGGCTAAAGGGTATCAAGCCTGCACCGGCGGGAGTGCCTCAGATAGAGGTGACGTTTGATATAGATGCAAACGGCATTGTGCAGGTTTCTGCAAAGGACCTGGGCACAGGAAAGCATCAGGAGATTACGATTACCGCAAGCTCAAATTTGTCTGATTCTGAGATTGAGCAGGCAATCCGCGAGGCACAGGAGTATGAGGCAACAGACGGACAGAGAAAGGCCTATATTGATGCAAGAAGTGAGGCTGATACACTTGTGCGTCAGGTGGAAAATGTCATGGCTGACAAGGAAAAAAGAAAGGCTATGGACAGCGCACAGAAAAAGAGTGTGAAATCGTCACTTTCATATGTGAAGAAGCTTATTTCAAGGACAAAGCCCGGAAATGTGAGCGAAGAGCAGGCTGCCGAGATAAAGCATGCGGCAGATGAATTGAGAAATGCGGCAGCGGGATTGATTTAATTATAAAGGGCTGTAATCAGTAGCTATTATTATTCATTTGGCTATTTACGAGAAGCGGATTTTCATATAAAATATGGGTAAGTGGTGAGTATTCAGAACCACCATGAATAGTTATAATGCTAATTTAAATCCGAGGAAATAGAAAATGAATGCGAACGATAAAACAGAAAAGGTACTAAGAGAAATCCATATCATGCTCTCAAAGGCGGAGCCATTTAAGCCGGAGCCGAGCAGGGTGATCATAAACAAGCAGCAAATGATAGATTTACTTGCTCAGCTGAATAAGTGTATATATGCAATGCAGGACGAGTATGAGCTTACTGAGCAGAGCCGCAATCATGCAGAGAGAGAGTTCAGAAAGAAGGGCGACCAGATAGTCTGGGATGCAAGCAGAAAGGCTGAGGATGTGTATGCAGCATCGGTTATCTATACGGATGAGGCGCTTTCAAGAGTGCGTGATATCATCAATGATACCAACGAGTCACTTGAAAAGCTGTGCAAGAATATGAAGGATAAGATTGCAGAACAGGAGAAGATAGTTAAAACTAACCAGTATGAGCTCAAGGGACAGCTTCAGGATTTGTCCGATACGGAGAAGTATCTTAAGATTATCGATGACAGAAATAAGGAGATAGAACGTCAGAAAAATGCAGGCAAACCTGTAGAGGAGCGTACTATTGACAATGAAGAGAAGTCCATCTATGCAAACAGACAGACTGAAATCAAGGTAAATATGGATTATATCAGAAAACTGGGACTTGCTGAGGGCGAGGACCTGGGAGATGGTGTAGTGGGTGAAGTGAAGCTTGCAGACGATACACCTGATGCCGGATTAAATCATAGCAATGATAAGGATGAAGCTAAGGCCGCAAAGCCACCTGTCATCAACACTAAGGAGGGCAAGGAACTCACAGACGGAATACACAAGATGTGGCAGAGCATAACCGGCAATAGAAATAATTAGCAAATCTGATTAAAAATATAAAGCAGCAGTTCAAAACAGAACGGCTGCTTTTTGGCTTATATTTAAAAGCATGTAATATTAAGCAGATTTTAAGAAAAACAAAGTGGATAATCTGATAAAATATAGCTGACTAACGGCAGGAGAAGGTTTCTGTTCAAAATTCATAGAAGGAGGATAATATGACAATATTAGTTTGTGATGACGACAAGGAAATAGTTGAGGCAATTGAGATTTACCTGATGCAGGAGGGCTACGACGTGGAGAAGGCTTACGATGGCATACAGGCGGTTGAAATTATGAAGAATAAAAAAATAGACCTCATGATAATAGATGTCATGATGCCAAAGCTCGACGGAATAAGAGCTACTCTGCAGATACGAAAGGAAAGCAGGGTGCCGATAATCATTCTATCGGCAAAGACAGAGGATGCTGACAAGATTTTAGGCCTCAATGTGGGGGCTGATGATTATGTTACAAAGCCTTTTAATCCGCTTGAGCTTGTGGCAAGGGTAAAGTCACAGCTTCGCAGATATACCACTCTGTCAAGCAATGATGCAGCCGGAGACAAGGTTTATGAAGCCGGAGGCCTTTTGGTAAATGATGATTTAAAAAAGGTGACTGTGGATGGCGAGGAGGTAAAGCTCACACCGATTGAGTACAATATCCTGCTTTTACTCCTTAAAAACAAGGGAAAGGTCTACTCAATAAACGAAATATATGAGAGTATATGGAACGAGGAGGCGATAGGCGCCGACAATACAGTTGCTGTGCACATCAGACATATCAGGGAAAAAATAGAGATAAATCCTAAGGAGCCACGCTATCTGAAGGTGGTCTGGGGAGTAGGCTATAAGATAGAGGACAACAAATGAAGCAGTATACGATAGGAAAAAAAGCAGCGGTCATAGTTTTACATCAGCTATGCATGATACTTATGGTGACAGGAGTGTTTGCCACAGGCTATGCATTCAGGCACGATGCGCATGAAAATATTGATATATATACACTCATATCGCTGGCGGGCCTGGTAGGCAGCTTTGTGAGCCTGGCATATATGGCAAACGTGGCCGGCAGAAAATCAGAGGATGATTATACAATATACTATTTACCGATTGACAAGGTATACTCTGATGTGATGCTAGTGATATTTACACTGCTCATGGTATTTATGGGAAAAGTGATTTCAGGCGTAAAAAACCAGCATTTTGACTATGCATCACTCATTATGACGGCCGGCACATTTACTTTTTTGTTTGATCTGGCTTTTATTATTTTATACCAGAGCATTGTAAGGAAGATAAAAGGCAATATACTTTGCACACATAGCTTGATATACAAGGGCTATGAGCTTATAAAGAGGGTTATTGAAAAAAAGGATATCCACACACAAAAAAATAAAGAGATAATGCGCATACAGGAGGCCCTTGAAGCTATTTCGGAAGGAGCGCTTGACACTACACTCAATGTCAATGAGTTTCATGGACAGCAGAAAAATGTGGCGGAGGCTGTCAATCATATACGCCAGGGTCTTATGAGCTCGGTAAATGAGAGTCTTAAAAATGAAAAATTAAAGGCTGATTTAATAACAAACGTATCACATGATATAAAGACACCTCTGACTTCAATAGTCAACTATGTTGACCTGCTTAAGAGGGAAAATCTGGAAAATGAAAATGCTAAATACTATATACATGTGCTGGAGGAAAAGTCACAGCGCTTAAAGCAGCTTACAGAGGATTTGGTAGAAACATCAAAGATTACCTCGGGAAATGTGAAGCTCAATATGCAAAAGCTTGATCTGGTTGAGCTTTTATACCAGACCGGAGGTGAATTCAATGAGCGCTTTGAGTCGAGAAATCTGACAATAGTTACAAAAATTCCATCAGAACAGATATTTATCTATGCGGATGGGCGTCAGCTTTACCGCTCTATTGAAAATCTGTATACTAATGCCGCAAAATATGCACTGGAAAATACCAGAGTGTATGTAGAACTTGAAAAGGCAGATAAAAAGGCAGTTTTTACAATAAAGAATGTGTCTAAGAACGAGCTTGACATAGTAAGCAACGGAAATGTGGACCTGACAGAGCGTTTTGTGAGGGGAGAGAGGTCGAGAACCACTGAAGGAAGTGGACTTGGACTTTCGATTGCAAAGAATCTGACCCATTTGATGGGAGGAAAATTCGAAATTAAGGTAGATGGTGATTTATTTATTGCCACAATTACCTATAATATTATATAATAGTAAATAATAGAATTTTGAAATACACATACGGAGGTAGAATAAGTGAAATTATATGAAAATGGTGCTTACCTTTTAAACGGTAAGGAAGTAATAATTGATGGACCTAAGGCTCAGGCAGCTGTCAAAAGCAAGACCGGCATGGACATCGATAAACAGACAGCTAAGCAGGAGACAATTGCTTACGGTATTTTAAAGGAGCACAATACATCCGGCAATATGGACAAGCTTCAGATTAAGTTTGATAAGCTTACATCGCATGATATCACATTTGTAGGTATTATCCAGACAGCACGAGCTTCAGGACTTGAGAAATTCCCTATCCCGTATGTACTTACAAACTGTCACAACAGCCTTTGTGCAGTTGGTGGAACAATCAATGAGGATGACCACATGTTTGGTCTCACATGTGCAAAGAAATACGGCGGAATCTATGTACCACCTCATCAGGCAGTTATCCATCAGTTTGCACGAGAGATGCTTGCCGGCGGCGGAAAAATGATACTTGGTTCTGATTCACATACACGCTATGGTGCACTTGGTACTATGGCAGTCGGCGAGGGTGGACCAGAGCTTGTTAAGCAGCTTCTCGAACAGACATATGATATTGATATGCCTGAGGTAGTAGGTATTTACCTGACAGGAGAGCCAATCAAGGGCGTTGGACCACAGGATGTCGCACTTGCAATTATCGGAGAGGTATTCGGAAACGGCTTCGTAAAGAACAAGGTTATGGAGTTCGTAGGACCGGGTGTGTCTAATCTGAGCGTTGACTTCCGTATAGGTGTCGATGTTATGACAACAGAGACTACATGTCTTTCTTCTATCTGGAGAACAGATGACAAGGTTAAGGAATTCTTTGAGATTCACGGTAGGGCTGAGGACCACAAGGAGCTTAATCCGGGTGAGGTGGCTTACTACGACAGATTTATTGAGATTGATTTAAGCCAGATCCGCCCAATGATAGCTATGCCATTCCACCCAAGCAATACCTATACTATCGATGAGCTTAATGCAAACCTCATGGATATTCTCGATGACTGTGAGAAGAGAGCTGAGGTAAGCTTTGACGGCAAGGTGAAGCTTGATTTAAAGAGTAAGGTAAGAGAAGGAAAGCTGTATGTAGACCAGGGAATCATCGCAGGCTGTGCAGGCGGTGGATTTGAGAATATCTGCGATGCGGCTGACATATTAAACGGACATTCAATCGGAGCAGACGAGTTTACACTGAGTGTTTACCCGGCATCTACTCCAATATACATGGAGCTTGTGAAAAACGGAGCTGTAGCAAAGCTTCTTGAGACAGGTGCAATTGTAAAGACTGCTTTCTGCGGACCTTGCTTTGGTGCAGGAGATACACCTGCCAACAACGCATTCTCTATCCGTCATTCAACAAGAAACTTCCCTAATAGAGAGGGTTCTAAGGTACAGAACGGACAGATCAGCTCAGTGGCACTCATGGATGCACGTTCAATCGCTGCAACAGCAGCAAACAAGGGCTTCCTTACATCAGCAGCGGATATTGATGTCAACTTTACAAAGCCAAAATATTTCTTTGACAAGACTATATATGAGAACCGTGTATTTGACAGCCATGGAGTGGCAGATCCTTCAGTTGAAATCCAGTTCGGACCAAACATCAAGGACTGGCCGGCAATGAGCGCGCTTCCTGAGAATATGCTCCTTAAGGTGGTTTCAGAGATTCATGATCCTGTTACTACAACAGATGAGCTCATTCCTTCAGGAGAGACATCATCATATCGTTCAAACCCTCTTGGGCTTGCAGAGTTCGCACTTTCAAGAAAGGATCCGGAGTATGTAGGCAGAGCAAAGGAAATCCAGAAGGCCCAGAAGGCTATAGAGAGTGGTGAGTGCGCAGGAAAGGCTGTTCCTGAGGTTGCTGAAATCATGGGAGTAGTAAAGAAAAAATTCCCTGAGGCAAGCCATGAGAATATGGGCTTCGGAAGCACAATTTTTGCTGTTAAGCCGGGTGACGGCTCAGCAAGAGAGCAGGCTGCCAGCTGCCAGAAGGTACTCGGAGGCTGGGCAAATATCGCAAACGAGTATGCCACAAAGAGATACCGTTCAAACCTTATCAACTGGGGAATGCTTCCATTCATCATCGATGAGGGAGAGCTTCCGTTCCACAACCTAGACTATATCTTCCTTCCGGGAATCAAGAAGGAAATCGAGGATGCAAAGACGGAGTTTGAGGCATATGTTGTCAAGGATGGTGAATTAAAGCCATTTACACTGAAGATGGGTGAACTCACAGATGATGAAAGAGAGATAATATTAAAGGGATGTCTCATCAACTATAACCGTAAATAAGGAGAGTTTAATCCGATGGAAGAAACCGGAAAAGCTGGTAAAAAATCAAACATTGAGATAAATGCAGATAAGGGTGCGAAGCAGAATTCGCACCCGGGGCGTGAGGAATGGCCACATCTGATCAGAATAGGTGTCATGGTATTTGTCACGTTTGCAGTCAGTATACTGTTTTTCTTTGCACTGTACAGATTTGAGGGCTTTGCAGGCATATGGAGCAAGCTGCTTGCAGCAGCAATGCCTATTATAATGGGACTTGTGCTTGCATACCTGATGAATCCTGTCATGCTGTGGCTGGAAAGATGCTTTAAAAAGCTTCTTTCCAAAAAGATGAAAAGCGAAAGCAAGCTGCGAAAGGTTTCAAGAGCTCTTGCAATCACAGGCTCGGTTATTATTCTTGTAGCGATTATTTCGCTCCTCATTGCGGCTATTGTGCCTTCTGTCATAGCAAGTATATCAGGACTTATGAAGACACTGCCAAAAGATGTTGCGGCATTCATCAACATGATAAAGAACGGCAATTTCGGGGACAGCAAAATTGCTGAGCTCGCGAGCACAGGTTTACAGGATGCAACCGACTACATTGAGAATTATGCCACAGAAAAACTGATTCCTGAGGCACAGAAGTATGTTGCACAGATTACAACCGGTGTGATTTCGGTAGTCAGAGGCTTACTCAATTTCATTATCGGAATAATCGTGATGGTCTATGTGATGAGTATTCAGGAGACTCTCGCAGGACAGAGCAAAAAGATAATATATGCTGTCTGTAAGCCAAAGACAGGCAATATAATCATTGAGACGATCAGAAAGACAAATGAGATTTTTGGAGGCTTCATAAGCGGTAAGATTATAGATTCACTGATTATAGGTGTGATTGCATATTTCGGATGTCTGATTTTAAGGATTCCATCATCGGTGCTCGTTGCAGTGATTATCGGCGTCACAAATGTGATTCCGGTATTCGGACCGTTTATCGGTGCAATTCCATCGTTACTCATAGTGGTAATTCAGAGTCCGTGGCATGCACTTTATCTTCTGATATTTATTGTCGTGCTGCAGCAGGTGGATGGCAATATAATAGGGCCTAAGATACTTGGCTCATCTACCGGTCTTTCGACCTTCTGGGTTATGTTTGCCATACTAATCGGCGGAGGAATGTTTGGTTTTCTTGGAATGTTACTTGGTGTTCCGACCTTTGCTGTGATATACTATATTGTGAGAAGAGTTGTTAATTATGCTCTCAGGAAAAAGAAGCTTCCTGAGGATACAAGGGATTATACAAAGACAACAGGTGTAGATACAAAAAATAATAAGCTTAAATACGAGTAGGTGAAATAAGTGGATAAATACGAATACAATCTCAAGCTGGATCAGATAAAAGCCCTAAGCGCCGAGGAGGGCTATATGAGCGCAGCAGAGATTGCAGATAGCATAAATTGGAACAAAATTAAAAATGTAAATACACTCGTTAAAATCGGCGAAATCTACGAGAAGGCCGAGAGATACCAGGATGCAAGGGACATACTTTTAATGGCCTATGACCGTTCACCAATCGGTAGGATGATTATATACAGACTGGCTGAGGTCGCCATCAAGATGGGTGATTATGATGCTGCTACAGAGTATTATGATGAGTTTGTTGAGATAGCGCCTCATGATGATATGAAGTATGTATTAAGATATGCCATCAAAAAAGGGCAGGGAGCTTCATTTGATGAGCTTATCACTATTCTTGAAGAGTACAAGGATGAAGAATACACTGAGGAGTGGGCATATGAGCTTGCATATCTATACCACAAGGCCGGAAAAGCCGATAAGTGTATAGATGCCTGCGATGAGCTCATTCTGTGGTTCGGAGACGGACCATATGTGGAGCGTGCGCTGGAGCTTAAGATGCTTTATCAGCCACTTACCAAGGCTCAGGAGGAAAAGTACAGACGATTCAAGGCAGAGAAGGAAAAGCCGGCTAAGATAAAGGATGAGGCTGAGGTCACTGAGATAGGTGCCATGGAGATGGTAAAGGGCGGAGAGATAGTGCATGATAACGTAACTATTCCGCAGATTACTGTAAATCAGGAGAAGTTCAATACTGTAAATTTACAGCAGGAGATTGCCAAGGGTATGCAGCAGATCATGGAGGCCAAGGGCAAGAATGAAGTTGCTGATACGATGGATACCATCAAAAAAATAGTTGAGGATATTCCTTATCTCAAGCTCGAAAAGGAGCAGGAAGAGTATGCACAGCAGCCGGAAGAGACAGAGCATATCGCTACAGATGAAGAGATAGATGGTTCACTTAAGTTGAATTTCAAGGAGCTTTTGGGTGAAGACGCTGACGGACAGATGTCTATGGTCATGAGTGAAAAGACTCAGCTTGAGCATCAGATTACAGGACAGATGTCTATACAGGATGTGCTTGAAGAATGGGAAAAAACCAGACATGCGGCTGAAATTGCACTTAAAGAGGCTGAGCAGCAGAAGCTTGAGTCAGCTAAGGCAAGAGCTCTTCAGGAGGCAGGAGACATCATGGAGAGACTAAATGATGTCATTCCAAAGCTGGATGCAGGTGTCACTCCGAAGGAACTTCTTGAGGAGGAGTATTTGAAGGTGCCGGTTAATATTATAGAGCAGAAAGCTGCCGTGAAGGAGCCTGAAGAAGAGCAGAAACCGGATATGCAGGAGCTTTATGCAGATGAGACTGTGGATGAAGTACAGGAGCCGCAGGAAGCACCGGAAGAGGCTATAGACGAAGTGCAGGAGTCACAGGAAGCACCTGAAGAGGCTATAGACGAAGCACGGGAGTCGCAGGAAGTACCTGAAGATGCTGCAGATGAAGTCAAGGAACCGGTTGGAGAGCCGGAGGATATAATTATGGCAGAGGAGTCTGAGAAAGACGAGATACTCATGCAGCCGACTACCATGATGCCTGAAATAACAGATGATATGTTAAATGCCGATGATGATACATCAGATGATGAGACTTCACAGGAGAAAGAAAACGTTTCTGAGAAGAGAGATTTTGATCATGTGACATCATTTATCGAGCAGGAAATAGCCAAGATGACAGCAAAGAATCCGGGACTGGAGAAGAAGCTGGATATGGCTAAGACAAGAAAAATGCCGGATATTTCATTGCCGGAGGATTTAGACAGCGAAGAAGATGACTCGAAATTGAAAGAAACAAAACATATAAAAGAGCTTACAAGCGAACAGAAAGCTATATTTTCATATTTCATACCGGTGAAGGGTATGGAGGATCAGATTTGCAAGGCATATAATGCAGTGCTTGATCATTTCAACAGGAAAGAAAACGCATCCACAGGCAACCTGATTATACAGGGAGAGCAGGGCTGCGGAAAGACAATGCTTGCTACAAGCTTTATAAAGGTATTACAAAAAGATGGTGAACAGCTTACAGGAAAGATGGGCAAGATTGATGCTGCCGCACTCAATAAAAAGGATGTGCAGCAGGTAGTCAGAAAGATAACAGGAGGCTGTCTCATCATAGAAAGAGCCGGAGATATCGACCGCAGTATAGCGGCACAGCTATCATTTTTGATGGAGCATGATATTACAGGAACACTCTATATACTTGAGGATACATCAAAGGGTATAAAGAAGGCACTCTCAATGGATGAGGGCTTTGCATCCAAGTTCACGGAAAAGATATCGGTTCCTATTTTTACAAATGATGAACTCGTATTGTTTGCCAAATCGTACTCTGCAGAGCTTGGGTACAAGATAGATGAGATGGCTATTCTGGCATTGCACAACAGAATCAGCAATATTGAGAGAATAGACCAGGCTACCACTCTGACAGAGGTCAAGGATATAATTGACGAGGCCATAGACAGGGAGGCTCACAGCGGACTTAAGAAGGCTATAAGTATTCTGACAGCCAAGAGATATACAGATGATGACCGAATTGTACTCAAAGAGGATCATTTCAGGGAAAAATAAATACTTATGGGGGTATATATATGTGTAATTTTACAGCAATGGATTGTTACCTGTTTGGTCAGGCAACACACTATGATATCTACAAGAAGATGGGTGCTCACTTAGCTGAGCGCAAAGGAAAAAAAGGAGTATGTTTTGACGTCTGGGCGCCACATGCGAGGGAAGTATACGTATTTGGTGAGTTCAATGACTGGAATGAGACCAGTCATGAGATGAAGCGCGTAGAGCCGGAAACCATGGGAGTGTATGAGCTTTTTGTACCGGGAGCGCAAAAGGGTCAGATGTATAAGTTTATTATAGTCACTGAACAGGGTGATAAGCTGTACAAGGCGGATCCATACGCAAACTACGCAGAGCTTCGTCCGGGAACAGCTTCTATCATCACAGATATCGAGCATTTCACTTGGACTGACAAAGAGTGGATGGATAAGAGGGCAGCAAAGTCAGATGCTGATGTATATTCTTCACCTATGGCTATATATGAGTGCCATCCGGGCTCATGGATGAGACATCCGGGCAGGGATGATGAGGGCTTTTATACATACAGGGAGCTTGCAAAATCACTCATATCCTATGTAAAAACTATGGGATATACACATATTGAGCTTATGGGTATTTCAGAGTATCCGTTTGATGGCTCATGGGGATATCAGGTGACAGGCTACTATGCACCTACATCGAGGTATGGAGAGCCTGAGGATTTTGCATACTTTGTTGATCAGTGCCATAAAAATAATATCGGAGTAATCCTCGACTGGGTACCTGCACATTTCCCAAAGGATGCGCATGGACTTGCCAATTTCGACGGAACAGCCACATATGAGTATGCAGACCCAAGAAAGGGAGAGCATCCCGACTGGGGCACAAAGATATTTGACTACGGTAAGAATGAAGTAAAGAACTTCCTTATCGGAAGTGCATTGATGTGGATAGAAAATTACCACGTAGACGGACTCCGTGTGGATGCAGTTGCGTCAATGCTTTATCTTGACTATGGAAAGAATGACGGACAGTGGGTGCCAAACAAGTTCGGAGGCAATAAGAACCTCGAGGCAGTAGAGTTTTTCAAGCATATCAATACACTCATACTTGGAAGAAATCACGGAACTGTAATGATAGCCGAAGAGTCTACCGCATGGCCAAAGGTAACAGGCAAGGTAGAGGAAGACGGACTGAACTTCAGCTATAAGTGGAACATGGGATGGATGCATGACTTCCTTGATTATATGAAGCTGGATCCATATTTCCGTAAAAATAACCACAACAAGATGACATTTGCAATGAGCTATAATGAGAGTGAGAAATATATTCTGGTACTGTCACATGATGAGGTGGTACATCTGAAGTGTTCTATGCTCAACAAAATGCCGGGCTTAGAAGGGGATAAATTCAAGAACCTCATGGCAGGATATGCATTTATGATGGGACACTGTGGAAAGAAGCTTCTTTTCATGGGACAGGAGTTTGCACAGAAGCAGGAGTGGAGTGAGGAAAGAGAACTCGACTGGTATCTGCTTGAGAATCCGGAGCATAAAAAGATCCAGAACTGGGTAAAGGAGCTGCTTCATCTCTATAGGAGAAACCGCTGTCTGTATGAGCTGGATTCAAGCTGGGAAGGCTTTGAATGGATAAATGCAAACGATGCAGACAGAAGCATCTTCAGCTTTATCAGAAAGAGCAAGGATGGCAAAAATAATATGCTCTTTGTCATCAATTTCACACCGGTAGAGAGACCTGATTACAGAGTCGGAGTGCCAAAGCACAAGACATATCAGCTCGTTTTAGATAGTGAGGATCCTAAGTTTACCGGCAAAACAGTACAAGAGCCTGTAAAGAAGGCTGCAAAGGGCAGAGGCAAGGCAGCAAAACAGTCATATAAGAAGCTGGACTATAAGGCAGTCAAATCAGAGTGTGACGGCAGACCATTTTCATTTGCTTATCCACTTGCGCCTTACGGAGTTGCGGTATTTAAATACTAATATACCGGTAAACAGCAGGGTAAAGGACCGCGCCAATTTAAGGCGTGGTCTTTATTTTTGTGTATTATATGTCGATATATAGTAAAAAGATAACTATTCAGAACCACTGAGAACAAAAAAACTGATGCGTCATGCTTGCATGTAAGCAGCAGATTTTCTTGTTCTCAAGGTGGCTCGAATAGAGCCACCCCCTCACATATGAGCAAAATTAGCTGCGTAGCAGCGGGAAAGCACGAGTATCGTGCGATTTTGTGAATATGCGTGGGGTGGTTCTGAATAGTTGGATAAAAAGTACGAAGTAAGAATATCCATAAATAAAGGCTGCAGAGATGGTATATATGCAGGGCACGGAGCAGGAAATATGCAGATAGAGAATTTGATTAATAAAAGCACAGATACGAAAAATACGGACACAAAAACCATAAATGACATGACAGCGGGTATGCGTGTGTCAGACTACATAAAGACAGACAGCAGTGACAATATGTCAAAAAAGGCGGCTGTTGTCGGTTCGTCAAACTCTGTTGATATGTCGGATACGATATATGCAAGACCACAGGCTAAAAATGAAGCCGGGAACAAGGATGGCACAGATATGGCAGAAAATCTGCTAAATGACATGAATCAGACCTCAGAAAACAGGCGAAATGATATGATTGTCACTGCAAGCACCACCACGAGTGATGATTACAAAGCTGCAAAGGATGACGGCTACGATGTCATTGTTACTGAGACCGATAAGATAAAAGCAGTGCTGGCAAAGGCCGGTGTAGATATATCCATATATGGAGATGATCTGAGCAGGCAGCAGCTTACAGATATCACGGGAAGCCAGACTGAAGCGGCCATGCTTGTCAATCAGATGAAAGCATATGATATTCCTGCTACAGATGACAATATAAAGGCAGGTACAGATGCCATAGACCGGGCAAAGAGCCTTACAAATATATCCAATGAGACAAAGGCATATCTGGTCAGAAATAACATGAATCCGACGGTTTCCAATGTATACAAGGCTACGTACAGCAGCAGTCAGGTACAAGATTACAGGCAGAAAACCAAAATGACGGAGATATCGGATGAGCTGTTTGAGGAGCTTAAGCCACAGCTTAAACAGATATTAGAGGAAGCTCATATAGACGGTAGTGATGAGAATCTGAATCAGTGCAGATGGCTGATAGATGAAGATATAGCCGTTACACCCGACAATGTGCTGCTTGCGAATCAGATAGACGGCATCACCGCAGCAGGAGAAAATGTGAGCAGTGATTTTTATGCAAGGGCAGTCACAGAAGCACTGGCCATGGGAAAAAAGGCTGCAGATGCCACTATGTCACAGGATGGTCTGACCTTTGACATGGCAAAGAAGGCATGTGATGTACTTGGTGAGGCAACGGCAGAGGACATTGTCACATTAGAGTCAGATAACATGCCTGTCACGATAGAGAATCTGTCAAAGCTTATAGCTGTAAGGGGCAAGGATAGTGCAGCATCGCAAGGCTCAGCGAATAAAGCTTTAGATAATCAGATTACAGACAGCCGGGAAGCAAGGCTTGTGACAGCTCAAAGAAAGCTTGAGGAAGCGAGACTTTCCATGACAGCAGAAGCCAACCTTTCACTCATAAAAAAGGGAGTTTCAATAGACACAGAGCCTATTGAACGTGTAGTGGAGATGCTTAAGCAGCAGGAAAATAAATACTACGGAGCGCTGTTTGGTGAGAGCAGTGTAGAGGCATCTGATGACAGGGTACGTATGTACAATAATGTCTGTGATATTTTCAATCAGATGAAGCAGCAGCCGGCGTATGTACTGACCCTGGAATCCGCTGATGACACTGTGTATGAGTTGTATACAGCAGGCAAAGCAATGAAGCAGTCATTAGAAGCAGCCTCAGGATATGAGACTCTTATGACATCACCGCGGGCAGATATGGGAGACAGTATATCAAAAGCATTTCAAAATGTGGATGATATACTTAAAGAGCTTCAGATAGATACATCTGAAAGCAATCGCAGGGCTGTGCGGATTCTTGCGTACAACAGTACCAATATCACAGAGGAGAATATAAAGCAGATAAAGTCCGTAGATGAGCAGGTGCAAAGAGCATTCAGTGACATGACACCGGCCGTGACACTTGAGATGATAAAAAGAGGTATATCACCGCTTGATATGAGCATGAGCGACATAAGTGACACAGCCAGACAGATAAAATCAGAAAATCATGATGAAAGAGATGAAAAATTTAGCGAGTTTCTCTGGAAGCTTGAAAAGAAAAATGAAATCTCAGAGGAGGAAAGAGACTCATATATAGGCATATACAGGCTTATTTCACAGGTGGAGCAGTCAGATGGTGCTGTGATAGGCTCACTTGTTAATCAGGGAGCAGATATTACAATGAAAAATCTGCTTACAGCGGTCCGGGTACGAGGAAAGAGTGCCATGGACTATAAGGTGGACGATACCTTTGCCGGAGTGGACAGTGTAAGCAGGGGCATTAAAATTGACTCACAGATAGAAAGCGCATATCATACAAATTGTCTAAGGGATGTGCTTGATACACTTTCACCTGAGAAAATGGAGTTTGTGCAGGATGACAGCTGGCTTGAGATGACTCCGGAGCAGCTCAGGCAGGCTGTATATGAGGCCAACGAGGATAGCGCACTGTCAGAGCAATATGCCACGGAGCAGCTTAAGAAGTTCAATCAGGCAGTTTCGGTGCCTGAGAACGTATATGCTTTTCTAGAGAAATATGATGTAAAAACAACCGCGGTAAACCTCATGGCTGCGTCACGGCTAATGAAAAATCCGTCAGAGGCAGTAAGAAATCTCTGGGAGCGTGGAGACAGTGCTACGGCAAGGGCTCTTTTGGATGAGACTCTCAGACGGTTTTCTGAGTCGGTCAAAAATCCAAAGGAGCTTGCGCAGGCGCAGGAAACGCTGGCTGATACAGCAGAGCATGTTATGGATTCGATGATTATAGAGGATAGGCACACAGGTTCAATAGACATCAGACAGATGAAGCTATTATGCAGTCAGCTAAGGATAGCTTCAAATATGTCGAGACAGGAAAACTATATTGTACCAATAGAGACTGCAGACGGGGTCACAGGTATGAAGCTTCGCATAGTAAGAGGTGAAGATAAAAAGGGACTGGTTGACATATTCCTTGAGGATAAAAAATGCGGCAGGGGAGCTGCATATTTTGAGGCAAAGGAAAACTCAGTATCTGCTATGATAGTCACAGACGATGAGCAGACTAAAAAGCTGTTTGAAGACAATATCACTATGTTTGAGGCAGGAATAAGTGATGGTGAACAGCGTGTGCGCATAGATGTGGCACTGGAGCATGATATATCTGCAAAAGAGCCTATGGCATCAGATACGAAATCGGCTACTGAGTCAGAAAAACAGCCTGATGGCAGCGAAAGTGTCCAGACAACCAGACTATATCACATCGCAGAGCAGTTTATTGTAAATGCCCAGAGGGTGATTGCGCAAGATAGTCTGTAACACCGATATATATTGCATGTGCCAGGTCATCCTGATAGTTTTTGTCAGTAAGAAGAAGTGTCTCAGCAGGATTACTCAAGAATCCACATTCTACGATTACGGTCGGGGATGTGGATTTTTTAAGTATAAAGTATTCTTTATTGGGCTTAATGCTTCGTGGCTTTGCGACACAAAGAGAAGTGTTTAAAGCTCCAAGAACAGAGGATGCGAGCTCTTTTCCAGCGTCAGAGGCTTCATAATAGAATACCTGTGGACCGCAGCTTGAACTGTCCTCAAAGCTGTTTTGATGGATACTGATGCTGACAGCCACATTGCTTTTAGACATCAGGGCAGTTCTCTTTGTCAGATCATCTGTCTTTGGATGCTTGGAATTATCCGGGGCGAGGTCGCAGTCGGTGGTTCTGGTCATGACAACAGTAAAGCCTCTGTTTTCAAACAGCTGTTTAAGAGCCATTGCAATACTCAGGTTGACATCCTTTTCCATGACGCCGGAGGTGGAAATCTTACCGGGATCACTTCCACCATGTGTTGGTTGTAGTTTACGCAAATTGTGATATGTATTGAGATTAGATAGCCTTTTTCTATAAGTCCTTACAGTAAACGCTTGAGAATAAATGTTCCAGTTCATTTCCGAAGTTATATGAGATTTTAATTTTGCGGTTTTCGTAAACTGTTATCTGGTCTATCATTTCCACAATAATATCTCTGTCTAATTCTTCAA
>OGZF01000921.1_pt1 | contig 22151 bp, 22 predicted proteins | sample 1576771 | NCBI WGS metagenome assembly OGZF01 (sample SAMEA3541536, study PRJEB24748) | human gut metagenome | biome: human gut; feature: human-associated habitat; material: faeces | place: China | collected 2012
TCGACTATTTTTGGGTTTATGAAGTACGTTTCTGCCACAGATATTCTATCAGATTGTAAAAAGACTGTCGACAGTCACTTTGTCAACAGTCTGTAAGGAAATCCTAAGATTTCCTTACAAATTTTTAACATTTAATGCACGAATCGCATTTAATACGGCAATAATCATAACGCCAACGTCCGCAAAAATCGCAACCCACATATTCGCAATACCAATGGCACCTAAAATCAAACAAACGAGTTTAATGCCAATCGCAAAATAAATATTCTCATATACAATATGAATGCATTTCTTTGCGATCTTAATGGCTTTAGAAATCTTTAATGGATCATCATCCATCAAAACAATATCAGCTGCCTCAATGGCTGCATCACTGCCTAAAGCACCCATCGCAATACCAATATCAGCTCTTGACAATACAGGAGCATCATTGATTCCATCTCCGACAAAGGCAAGATTTTCTTTCGGTTGTTTTAAAGATAATAATTCTTCAACTTTATTCACCTTATCTTGAGGCAATAATTCCGAATACACTTTATCAATATGTAATTCAGAAGCAACTTTATCTGCCACACTTTTTACATCCCCAGTCAACATGACTGTTTGTTTAATGCCAGCCTTCTTCAATGCTTCAATTGCCTCTTTGGCATGTGGCTTCAACATATCCGAAATCACAATGTGACCTGCATATTTTCCATCAATAGCCACATGAACAATCGTACCAACACTATGACATTCTTGATAAGGAATATTATACATCTTCATTAATTTATCATTACCCACAAGCACTTGCACTCCATCAATTACAGCTTTAACACCATGACCACTTATTTCTTCTACATTTTCGATACGTGCTTTATCAATGGTATTTCCATAGGCCTTTAATAAACTTTTAGAAATAGGATGCGTCGAATAACTTTCAGCCATTGCTGCATACTCTAATAATTTCTCTTCTGGAATAGTCGCATGATGAATGCCTGCCACCTCAAATACACCTTGTGTCATTGTACCTGTTTTATCAAATACAACATATTTACAGGATGCCAAAGCTTCTAAATAGTTCGATCCTTTTACCAAAACACCCTGATTGCTGGCGCCACCAATTCCGGCAAAGAAACTCAAAGGAATACTGATCACCAATGCACATGGACAAGAAATAACTAGGAATGTTAAGGCACGATATAGCCATGTGCCAAAGTCAGCAGGATTTCCCATAATCAAATTGAATACTGGTGGAAGTAAGAACAATGCCAAAGCACTATAACATACGGCTGGCGTATAAATTCTCGCAAAACGGGAAATAAACGCTTCTGAATGAGATTTCTTACTTGACGCATTTTCAACCAAATCCAAAATTTTTGATACAGTGGATTCCCCAAATTCTTTTGTTGTCTTAATTTTTAATAAGCCAGTCATATTGATGCAGCCACTGATTACTTCATCATTTTCACTCACTTCTCTAGGCAAGCTTTCCCCTGTTAAAGCCGCTGTATTTAGAGTAGAACTTCCTTCAACCACAATTCCATCGATAGCCACTTTTTCACCAGGTTTAACCACAATAATTGTACCAATCTCAACTTCATCTGGATCTACTTGTTCAAGATTTCCATTCTCATCTTCAATATTGGCATAATCCGGACGAATATCCATTAATTCTGTGATGTTTTTGCGACTCTTACCTACCGCATAACTCTGGAACCATTCCCCAATCTGATAGAACAACATAACAGCTGTTGCTTCATCAAAAGATTTCAAACCAATAGCGCCTACTGTTGCGACAGCCATCAAAAAATTTTCATCAAATACCTGACGGTTTTTGATTCCTTTAAAAGCCTTAAGAAGAATATCATACCCAATTTCTAGATAGGCCACTAGAAACAAAGGAATTTCAATATATTCGGGTAGTTTTGCGACCTTAATTATAATAAAAAGAATACTCGCAACAATAATTCGCTTTAACATCTTCTTCTGTTTCTTGTTCATACTTATCTCTACCTCTCCAAAAACATTAATTGTTCAATCATTCAACTATAATAATTGAAAAATAGAGATGCTTTCGCATCTTACTTTTCATTAAAAGAAAATTTCGCAATCATCTTCAACTTTTTTACAATTTTCTAAAACACGAGCCATAACTTCTTTAGGTTGAACTCCATCTTCGAATTCAACATTCATCTTTAACATCATGAAGTTTACAACTGCACTCTTTACGCCTTCTGTATTATTAGCAGCTACTTCCATTTTATTTGCACAGTTTGCACAATCTACATCAATCTTATAACTCTTTTTCATATTATTTTCCTCCACATTTGAATAGTTGAACATATATTCAACTTTTTACACTTTCATTATATAGGATTCATACATGATGTCAATAACTTTTTTGACAATTGTTCAATCATTCAACTATAATAAAGAAAAAAACCAGGAGAACATATGATTGGTACACATTGTGACTGCAAGCCTAAAAATACAGAATTAGTACAAGAAGTAAAAGAAAACATGCCGGCCTTTGATGAAATCATGAACCTATCGGATTTCTTTAAAGTCATGGGAGATAGTACACGCCTTCAGCTTTTATTATCCCTTCAACAAAGCGAAATGTGCGTATCGGATTTAGCCAACGTACTCGATATGACGAAATCTGCCGTATCACATCAATTAAAGGCACTACGCCTTTCTAAACTCATCAAATCTAGAAAAGAAGGAAAGACAGTCTACTATTCATTAGATGATGAACATATTGAAACCATTCTAGGCATGGCTTTTGATCATACAAAGGAACATTAAGAGGAAGATCGAATCTTCCTTTTTTTTTGATTTAAACGTAAAACAAAGTCAATTATGTTATTCAGACATATATACCATATGTACACAACATATAAAAACATTATCATACAAAACAGATAACGTTTACATTGATAAAAAGACTTGAATTTCAAAATCATGAGAACTAAAATACGAGCTTATAGAAAAACGAATTTTGTCTTAATTCGTAAATTCACGGATTATCTCCATCGTTTTTTTATTGTTTTGAAAGGAGGAGCTATGGAAGAGTTCACAAAAGAACTACTCGACCAGTTAAACGTTGACACCGCGTTTACTATCGGTCCCTTTGCGATTAGTGAATCTGTTGTCATCACATGGGTTGTCATGGCTATACTTGTTTTACTTTCTGCTTGGTTAACACGAGGACTCAAAGTTCATAATCCAGGCAAGAAACAAATTGTAGCGGAAAGTATTGTCATATGGCTAGATAAATTCACAATCTCCATGCTTGGTGAAAATGCCAAAGAATACAGTACCTACATTTCAACCATCCTATTATATATAGGTCTTGCGAATATCATTGGTATCTTTGGCATGAACCCCCCGACCAAAGATATGAATGTCACTATCGCACTAGCACTTATGAGCATTGTATTGATTGAAATCAGTGGAATACGAGCTAAAGGCATGAAAGGCTGGATCAAAAGCTTTACTCAACCCGTCGCCGTTGTTACACCCATCAATATTCTTGAAGTGTTTACACGTCCTTTATCACTGTGTATGCGTCTATTTGGTAATGTCATTGGTGCCTTCGTCATTATGGAAATGATCAAAATGGTCGTTCCTGTCTTTATACCTACTGTATTTAGCTTGTACTTTGATTTCTTTGATGGATTCATTCAAGCTTATGTATTCGTCTTTTTAACATCACTATTTATCGCAGAAGCGACAGAAACAGAATAAAATTAGGAGGAAATAAAAATGAGTTTAACAGCAATCGGAGTTGGAATGGCAGCACTTGCCGTTATTGGTGGAGGATTAGGTATTGGTTTTGCGACAAGCAGTGCCGTAAAAGCCATCGCCCAGCAGCCAGAAGCTCACGGGAAAATTCGTAGTACTTTATTAATTGGTGCCGCATTAGCCGAAGCAACAGCCATCTACGGATTTGTATTAGGTATTTTAATCATATTAATGGTGAAATAGGTGGGATAATCTATGTTAAGAATTGATTCCAATATTCTTTGGACAATCATCAATCTACTTATTTTATATGCACTGATGAAACATTTTCTATTTCAACCAGTACATGACATTCTTGAAAAGAGAAAACAAGAAATAGAATCTGATTTTGCCTTGGCAAATCAAAAGAAACAAGAAGCTCTTGAATCAAAAAATAAAGCAGATCAACAGCTTGAAAATATGCAAACAATTTGTGATGGCATGCTAGCGGATGCAAAAGAAAAAGCCAGCCTTGAATACGAACAAATTATTGCGGATGCAAACAAGAAATCCGATGAAATGATTGAACAAGCACGCACCAAAACGATTGAAGCTGCCAATGAGGAAAAGGCAAAAGCTAAATCTGAAATCGCAGATTTGATCAATAAAGCGGCTGATAAAATCACAAATACAAAGAGCGATGAAAAACTATATGATGATTTTTTAAAGGAAATGAAATAAATGAACAACGAAAATTTAAACGCAACCTTACGCTGTGTAACAAGGCCTAGTGCAGCGCAAGAAGAAAAAATAAAGACATTCCTTAAAAATAAATACCAGGCCGAAAATATCACACTAACTATCTCTATTGATCCAAGTGTACGTGGAGGCTTTATTCTAAGCGCAAACAACGATGAATACGATTGGTCTACGCGTTCTCGCCAACAACAGCTTCAAGAACAAATTCAGGCGGCTCGAGATAAAGCTATTCAAATGAAAAAAGATGGAACACTTATGTCCATTTTAAAAGAGGCTATCGAACAATTTGAAGCCACTTCCCAAGAAAATGAAGTTGGCTATGTCGAAACAATTGGAGATGGTATCGCAACCATTTCGGGACTAGATCATGCGATGTATGGAGAAGTTGTTGTTTTTGAGAATGGTACAAAAGGAATGGTACTCGATATCACAACCGAAAACATCGGTGTTATTCTATTTGATACAGAAGGTACTATTGGTCAAGGTACAAAGGTTTCTCGAACAAAAAAACAAGCAGGTATGCCAGTCAGCTCTAATTTTCTAGGACGTGTCGTGGATCCACTTGGAAATCCAATTGATGGACTTGGTCCTATTGAAGCCGCTGAAATGCGTCCTATCGAAGAACCCGCACCAAGCATTATTGACCGTAAGCCTGTCACAACTCCTATGGAAGCCGGTATTCTATCCATCGATTCTATGTTCCCTATTGGAAGAGGACAGCGTGAATTAATCATTGGGGATCGTCAAACGGGTAAAACTTCCATCGCATTAGATACTATACTAAATCAAAAAGGAAAAGACTGTATTTGTATTTATGTCTCTATTGCCCAAAAGGCAAGTACAGTGGCTAACCTAGTCAATACATTAAAGAAAAATGATGCGATGGGATATACCGTTATTGTAAACTCTACAGCTGCCGATTCAGCCAGTCTACAATATATTGCCCCTTATTCTGCGACTTCTCTAGCTGAATACTTTATGCATCAAGGCAAAGACGTACTTATTGTCTACGATGATTTAAGCAAGCATGCTGTTGCCTATCGTACGATTTCCTTATTACTAGGAAGATCTCCAGGACGTGAAGCCTATCCAGGTGATGTATTCTATTTACATTCTAGACTACTAGAACGTTCTTCTAGATTAAATTCAGGAGGATCCATCACAGCTCTTCCAATCATCGAAACCCAAGATGGAGATGTAAGTGCATATATTCCAACCAACGTTATTTCAATTACCGATGGTCAAATCTTCTTGGAAAGTGATTTATTCTTTGAAGGACAAAGACCTGCTGTTAATGTTGGATTATCTGTTAGTCGTGTCGGTGGTGCCGCTCAAACTAAAGCCATGAAGAAAGCATCTGGATCTTTACGTATCAATTTAGCTCAATACCGTGAAATGAAGGAGTTTACACAATTTGCCTCCGATTTAGATGATGCGACAAAACGACAACTTCAACACGGACAAGTACTTATGGAGCTTTTGAAACAACCTTTAAACCACCCTATGTCACATGCAGACATGGTTATTATTCTAGTAGTTGCAGACGCAGGAATTCTAGATGATTTGAATTCAAAACAAGTCAAAAAAGAAGAAACAAAATTATTAGATTGGTTTAATGAAAATCACAGTGAAATCAGTCGTGAGATCAACACAACTAAAAAACTGGATGACAATTTAAAGACAAGAATCATTACATTAGCCAAACAATATAGAGGACAAGAATAATGTCACAAATCCGAGAAATCAAAGATCGAATGAATGGTATTCAATCGACTATGAAGATCACAAAAGCCATGTATATGATTTCTTCAACCAAAATGAATACGGCCAAACAAAAAGCCGCAAATACCGATCCTTATTTTTACTCATTACGAAAACAAATTTTGACAATTCTTCAAAATCTTCCTGATCACTTTGAACACCCTTACTTAGATAGTCGAGAATATATTGACGAGAAACATCAAAATAAGGCCATCATATGTGTTACTGGAGATAAAGGGTTGGCCGGTGCCTACAACCTTAATGTTTTAAAGCTAACTGAACAAATCATTAAAGCTCACCCAAACTATAAGCTCTATATGATTGGAGAAGTTGGAAGACAATACTTTTTAAGACGACACATTCCAATTGAAGAAAGTTTTCTATATACAGCACAAAACCCAACTTTAAGTCGTGCAAGATCCATTTCGAGTAAAATGCTTGAACTGTATGCTGAAAAAACAATCGATGAAGTATTAATTATCTATACACGTATGGATCAACACAATCAATTTACGGTCGATGTTGAACAGTTACTTCCTTTGTATCGTTTAAATCAGGAAGTTGAAGTTGGTGGACAAACCATTCACTCTATTCAGTTGGAGCCAAGCCCTGTTGAATTATTAAACATTGTCATCCCTGATTATTTATCCGGATTTATTTATAGCGCCCTTGTTGAATCTTATGCATCCGAAAACTTTGCGCGAATGCAGGCAATGGATTCAGCGAATAAAAACGGTGAAGAATTATTAAACAGTTTATCTTTACAATACAATCGTCAAAGACAAGCAAAAATCACACAAGAAATAACAGAGGTTGCAGCTGGTGCCAAAGCTAGAAGGCAACAGCTACAAAAGAAGAAAAGGAGTCAATCCACATGCAAATAGGAAAAATCACACAAGTTATGGGTCCTGTTGTTGACGTACATTTTGATGAAACGCCACTTCCATATATTCAAACCGCTTTGCAGGTTGATAACCATGGTAAAAAAGTTGTAATGGAAGTTATGCAGCACATTGGAACCGATACCGTTCGTTGTATCATGTTATCGCCTAGTGAAGGCCTACAAAAAGATATGCCTGTCTTGTCTACAGGAATGGGCATTGAAATCCCAGTTGGAACACAAAATTTAGGTCGTTTGTTTAATGTTTTGGGAGATACAATCGATGGAAAAGAAGCGATTGATACAGATACATATTGGCCTATTCACAGAAAACCACCAAAATTTGAAGATCAATCTCCTGTTACAGAAGTTCTTGAAACAGGAATCAAAGTTATTGACTTATTAGCACCATATGCCAAGGGTGGAAAGATTGGATTGTTTGGAGGTGCCGGTGTAGGAAAAACCGTACTGATCCAAGAATTGATTCGAAATATTGCCAGTGAGCATGGAGGCTATTCCATCTTTACAGGTGTTGGAGAAAGAAGTCGTGAAGGAAACGATTTATATACAGAAATGAGTGAATCTGGTGTAATCAAGAACACTGCACTTGTCTTTGGACAAATGAACGAAAGTCCAGGAGCTAGAATGCGTGTTGCCGAAACCGGACTGACTATGGCCGAATATTTCCGTGATGTTGAACATAAAGACGTATTATTATTTATCGACAACATCTTCCGTTTTGTACAAGCTGGATCTGAAGTTTCTTCTTTACTTGGCCGTATGCCATCAGCCGTAGGATATCAACCTACTTTAGCGAATGAAATGGGACAACTTCAAGAACGTATTTCTTCCACAAAAAATGGATCTGTTACGAGTGTACAAGCTGTATACGTTCCTGCAGATGATTTAACTGACCCTGCTCCTGCAACAACATTCGAACATTTGGATGCGACAACCGTCTTATCTCGTAAAGTTGTTGAACAAGGTATTTATCCTGCTGTAGATCCACTTGAATCAAGTTCAAGAATTCTTCAACCCGATATTGTAGGTGAAGAACACTATGAAACAGCTCAACGTGTTTTACAATACCTTCAAAAATATAAAGAACTACAAGATATTATTGCCATTCTAGGAATGGATGAACTAAGTGATGAAGATAAAACCATTGTAGCTAGAGCCCGTCGTTTACGTAACTTTATGGCTCAACCATTCCATGTAGCTGAACAATTTACTTCAATCCCGGGAAAATATGTTCCTCTACAAGATACAATCAAAGGCTTTAAAGCAATCTTAGATGGAGAAATGGACGAATATCCTGAAAGTGCTTTTTTCAATGTAGGAACCATTGAAGAAGTCAAAGAAAAAGCGAAAGAAGTATAATTATGGAACTTTTTGATTTAAAAATCATGGCCAGTGATCACGTGTTTTATAATGGTAAAGCACAAGTATTAACAATACATACGCCAAATGGAAGTAAACAATTTCTTGCACATCATGCCAAAACCATCTATGCGATAACGCCTGGACTTTTAAAAATTCGAAAAGAAGATAATTCTGAAATTGAAGTTGTTAGTGGATTAGGATCCATGATCTTTTCAAACAACCAAGCCGAAGTTTTAGTTGATACATGTGAAACACAAGAAGAACTAGACGCAAGAAGAGCCAAAGAATCTTTAGAACGTGCTAAAGAAAGAATGAGACAAAAACAATCCATTCGTGAATATTATATGTCACAAGCCAGTATGGCAAGAGCCTTAGCTCGTTTACAATTTAAAGATAAACACATTAATTAATAAACACATAAAAAAGCCTATACCTTTCATGAAGATATAGGCTTTTTTCCTTTATATAAAGATCTTTTACATTTTTTCTGGTCTCAATTTAGTAAAATCATACACTTTTTCCGGCCTAAACTATAAATTGAAAATTCAATCAAGAAAAGAGATTTCTAGCTTAAAAGCTCTTTTTACATACAACATTTTATTTTTAAATTATACTTTATTTAAAGTAAATATTATAAACAACTGTCGAATAAATTCGAATTATTCATTGGCTTTTAAGCTTGAAACCATATCAATTGTTTTAATTTTTCTTGCCAACAACTTATTCATTACATACGAAACTAAAATGGTTCCTATGATTGCGTACACATAAGAAATCCATTCTACAACGGCTGGAAAATCATATGTCTCATTTAAAGCATTTGTATAAATATACGACAACATATAATAACCGAGTGGCAAACCAATCACCATTCCCACCAACATGATCCATGTGTTTTGTTTGATAAAGATTTCTTTGATTTGTTTATCCTTAAAACCTAACACCTTTAAAGTCGCAAACTGATATTGTTTTTCAGTAAATGATAACACGCCCAAGTTATATAAGATGACACAGCCTAATAAGACCGCAAATACAATTAATAAGACCATCATCGACTTCATCGCTTCAAGCATACTCTCTACACCTTCTTGAATCGATTCAATACTACTAATCTTAGAAACACCATCTATTTTTTTAGGCTGTTTATTTGTATAGATCGAATCTGCACGATATGTATATCCTAACTTTTCAAAATATTTCTTTGACATTGTGAATTGTTGTGTTTGAGGATCACGATTCAAGCTAATAACCTTACTTGTATGCCAAGAAGAATCTCCAGTCAAATGCCAAGTAACTTTGTCCCCTACTTGAATCCCATACTTTTCAGCTAGTTTTTCTGTTAAATAGATTCCATTTGATTGAACAGACATAACTTTTTCATCATGATCTGTGATATTCAATTTATCTTTTCCATCCAATACAAGCATCGATCTTGTTTCGGTTTTTCCCTTATTTTTAAATTCAATCGCAACACTTTTACTTGTGGCTGCTCCATACAAGTGAGTTAAATGATCATATTGTTCTTTTGTATAATCACTATTTAAACTAATTTTATATTGATATGTATTGATTATTTTATATTCCCAATCCATATAAGATTCAATCGTATCCCACAAACCAAACGAACATACAAGCAACATTGTACATCCAATAATTCCAACACATGCTGCAATACTTCTTCCTTTATTGCGAGCTATATCTCGAATATTCCATCTTGTCGATAATTTACATTTATTAAATTTTACAGACCAATCCAAACTATTCTTTTTTACCTTTGGCACTTCTAGACGCAAAGCCTCACTTGCCGTTTCCTTTAAAATCTTTCTGGAAGAAAGATATGTGACTAAAGAAATCAAAGCTACAACCAAAACTGCTGTTTGAATCACAACCGGCAACAAAGCCGTATGTATATTTGGCATTTCAAAATAACTAGCTTCCATATCAATAAAGAATTGACCAATTGTTAGATATCCAACCACAACACCTAATACAGCCGCAACAAGGCTGATCATAAAACCAAATCCAATATAATGGATATAGATTTTTCGATTTTTAAATCCAAGTGCTTTTAAAGTACCAATCTGCACTCTTTGTTGGCGAACAAAACGATTCATTGTACTCATTACACTTAAAATCGCAATCATTAAAAACAATCCCGTAAATACAGGTGCATAAGTTTGACCTTCTTCTACTTCCGCTTGGTAACCTGCATATGAAAAAGAATTGTCACGATCTGTTACAGATAAAAAATTAAAATCCTTTTGAATCTCTTTTTTTACTGATGACACATTATTTTTCTTATCCACATCTACATAAGCCTTATTATATGTAACATCCACATGCATTGCGTCTTGAAAAGTTTGAGCGGACATATATACAAAGCCATAGTTTTGATGTGTTGGAAATATTTCTGTAGAATCTTTCACAAAATAAACATGATCCGGTGTGTTTACTAACCCCTTAACTTTTAGATTCAAAGTCTGTCCAGAAACATCCAACTTTAAAGTATCTCCCACATGAATATTTAAATGTTCTGCCAAATAACTATCAAACCATAATCCCTTTTTATTCGATGCATACTTTTCCCCCTCAACAATATGCATTTTAGAAATTGTATTCTCTTCCAAAACATTTGTTTCTAAAGTCACATCTTTGTATCCCTTTAATTTTGAATTTAAAACCAATGCTCGATTTACATCACTTATATGATCCATAGACTTTAATTTCTCTAAATCCGAATCTGCAACATTCGTATTTGTAATCCATAGATCCTGTAAATTATATTCTTTATAATACTCTTTAGCACTTTCATCCATACCATCCATATAGCCATGGATACCACTAAATGCCAACATTCCAATAAACACCATCAGAAAAATTGTAAAGAATTGTCCCTTATAATGCCAAAGATCACGATATAGTTTTCTTCTCAACATTACCAGTTCACCTCATCTATGTTCTTTGGTTGTTTATTCACAACATTCTCAATAATTTTTCCATTCTTTAAACGAATTACACGATCCGCCACATCTGCAATCAACGCATTGTGCGTTACAATCACAACTGTATTGTCTTTTGTACATTCGCGTAATAACTTTAAAATCTCTACTCCCGTATTTGAATCTAAAGCCCCAGTAGGTTCATCGCAAAGAAGAAGTTTTGGATTTTTCGCAATGGCACGCGCAATCGATACACGCTGCTGCTCCCCTCCACTTAATTGATTCGGAAATTTGTTTTCTTGTCCACCTAAACCAACTTTATTCAATATTTCAATGGAATCCTTTGCGTTTTTTACTACATCATGAATCAAATCCACATTTTCCTTCACCGTCAGTGTCGGCAAAATATTATAAAACTGAAAAATAAACCCAATATTTTCAGCACGATAATCCGTTAATTCTTTTTCACTATACCCACTAATATCGAGCCCATCCATATATACTTTTCCATCAGTCACATGATCCATTCCACCCATAATATTTAAAAGTGTCGACTTACCCGCTCCACTTGGTCCTAAAATAACAACCATTTCATGTTGATCAATCGAAAAAGAAACATCATCCAATGCATAAAATGCTTTTTCTCCTACTTCATACTTTTTTGATACCCCATTAAATTCTATACATTTCTTCATAATCATTCTCCCGTTAGTTATATCTAACTTTACGATTAGTATACTCTAACTAAATCTATTCCTCAAGGACAAACTTTGTGAGAGTTGGCGTAGGTAGTTTTTATATTGTTTATTCATTTCTTTTTGATTAATTCAATAAGAAGCTGAATCACAGTGCCAATGTGAAATAGACATTAAATATACACATACAACATTATATTTTTCATATTCACTTTATATAAAGCATAAATATATGTTTGCTGTCGAAGAAAAAAAGAACAAGATTTCTCTTGTCCTTAATTTAATTGATATCTACATTCTTGATTATTGACTAAATTCTTTAGACTTTCCAATGAACAATGCACCATATCATAAGATACTTGATCTGTATAGAAGGCTGCATGCGGTGTTACGATCACATTAGGATAAGCCTTTAATATCAATAAGTCTCGATTCTTAATAACATTATAATTATGGTCAATGTGGATAACTTCCTGTTCATTTTCAAAAGAATCAATGCCTGCTCCACCAATAATGCCATTTTCAAGACCTTCAATCAATGCATTGGTATCAATAATTTCACCACGTGATGTATTGATCATTAATACACCCTTTTTTATCTGTTTTTCACAAGTTCTTACAACCTCTTTCTTATGATATACTTTTGGTATGTGTACAAGCTTTCGATATACACCTAAAGTAGCCAAGGCCTTTGGTTTAGAAGAAAAAGACATTCATCCAAGTGATAAATGTCTTGTACTTACTCGAAACCAAAAGAAAATGGTGCCATTTGGGTATAAAACTAACAATTTAATTTTAAATGCTAGACAAGAAACGCTCTTAGAAAAGCCTTTATTTAAAGATTCCATGCATTGTATTGTGCCTGCTGGAAGTTTCTACGAGTGGGATTTAGGTAAAAATAAAGTGGAATTTTATTGCGATCACATTCTCTATTTTGCAGGAATTCTTATTGATGATCACCTTGTCATTGTTACCACGGATGCCAATGCATATGTAAAACCTGTGCATTATCGAATGCCAGTCATACTTGAAAAAGAAGATATAGATCCTTGGTTAAAAGATATTTCTAGAACCCAGGAAATCTTATCCAAACCAGGCATTGCACTTCAAAGAAAGCAGCTACAAGAACCACTTTTCTAAAGGAGATCTTATGAATATTACAGAGTTTCAAAAATCTAGATTCGGACTTTTTATCCATTGGGGAATCTATTCCATTCCAGCACGAGGTGAATGGGTCAGAAGCAACGAAGAAATGAAAGAAGAAGATTATATTCCTTTTGCGAATGAATTTGACCCAGATCTATTTGATCCACACCAATGGGCTAAATTGGCAAAAAAAGCCGGTATGAAATATGCCGTAATGACTGCCAAACACCACGATGGATATTGTATGTTTGATACAAAGACTACAGATTGGAAGGCAAATCATGATTATGTCAGAGAATTTTTAGATGCGTTTAGAGAAGAAGGATTAAAAGTCGGTCTATATTATTCCCTGCTTGATTGGCATCATCCGGACTATCCTCACTATAAAGATCGACATCATCCAGAAAGAAACAATGTAAAATATGATAAACCGATTTGTTTTTCAAACTATTTGAATTATATGCATACTCAAATCAAGGAATTACTTACAAACTATGGAAAGTTGGATATCATGTGGTTTGACTTTTCTTATGACAATATGACAAAAGATGTATGGGATGCCCACAAAATCGTAACAATGGCAAGAACTTACCAGCCAGACATGATCATCGACAATCGTTTAGAAGGTGATGGTGTACATCCTGGAACCATTATGGATGCACATCCTAGTTTTACAGCCGGTGATTTTACTTCACCTGAACAAATGATTCCTCCACAAGGCTTACCTGTTCCTTGGGAAGCTTGCATCACTATGAATGAACATTGGGGGTATTGCGCTAAGGACACGAATTATAAATCTGCTAAGCTAATCATCCGTACTCTAGTTGAATGTGTATCCAAGGGTGGAAACATGATTTTAAATGTGGGGCCGGATGCTAGAGGACAATTTCCTAAAGAATCTATCCAAGTATTGAATGAAATCAGAGAATGGATGAAACTAAATGAAGCTTCTATTTATGGATGCACAAAATGTGAATTAGAAAAACCCGAATGGGGAAGATACACACAAAAGGGAAATAAAATTTATGCGCATATTTTAGATGAGAGTATTTTTGATATACCTGTTAAAATCAAAAAAGAAAAAATCCAAGGAATAAGAAGATTGTCTGATCATTCTCAAATCAAAATTCAAACGCCTTGGAACGCCGAAAGTTTTCCTGACTATACATTTATCCATATTGATTCCAATTCACACCAGTGTCCAGATCCAATTGACACAGTGATTGAAATCACATTAAGAGACTAGCTTAAATTTCGGCTAGTTTCTTTTACTATATAGATTGGTCTTTGTTTGCTTTCCATATAGTCTTTTGTCGTATATTGACCTAAAATAGCTACAAACAACATTTGAAGCCCGCTCAAAAACAGAATCAAACATACTAAATGAAACATGGACGTGACATGTACTAACAATCCAAACAAAGTCATTAGAATCGATAAAAACATAATGGCTGTTCCAATATTACCAATCCATACAATCGGTGCTATAGAAAAGGAAAACATACCTTCCATCGCATATGCGAATAGTTTAGAGAAATTCCATTTTGATTCTCCAGCAGCTCTTTGTACATTATGAAATTCAATCCATTTTGTATCAAATCCTACAAAAGAAAATAATCCTTTCATATAACGATTGTATTCTTTTAATTCTAGAATCGCATCCACCATTTGTCTTGACATCATCCGAAAATCACCACAACCATCGCTCATATCCATTTTGCACATCTTCTGCATCACCTTATAAAAAGTATGTGATAAAAAGTTACGAATCTTTCCTTCACCCGTACGATCCACTCTTTTTCCTGCACAACAATCATAGCCTTCTTCACTAACCGCCTTGTACATTTCTTTTAATAATACAGGAGGATGCTGCAAATCGGCATCCATGATCACAACATAATCGCCACTTGATTTCTTTAATCCGGCAAACATGGCAGCTTCTTTACCGAAGTTTCTAGAAAAAGAAACAAATTCACAACGATCATCCTTTAAGCTTAATGCTCTTAATATATCTTTTGTATGATCCTTTGATCCATCATCCACAAACAACAATTCATAGGTGATTCCTTCTATTTCATTCAATACTTCACTTGTCTTTTTGTAAAACACAGAAAGAACTTCTTCTTCATTAAAACAAGGAACGACAACACTAATTTTGTTCATACAACATTTCCTCCTTCTTAGAAAATATATGAGATTTACATAAGAAATAATTGGCAAGAACAGTGATCACACTGACTAAAATCTTAGATAATAAATTTGAAATATGTACGCCATCAATACAAATGGACAATAGTAGATTTTCAATAAGTAATGTCATAAATCGAAGTCCAAAAAACTCGATACACTCTTTTTTCATATCATTACTTGAATGAAATACAACTTTACGATTTGAAAAATACGCAAAAATAACGGCTACCATCCAAGCTAAACTATTGCTTATTAGCCAATGGATTCCTATTTTTACTTGTAATAAAATAAACAATATAATTCACAAGAGTTGTCATAACTCCCACGATTCCATAGCTTATAAATTCTTTGACTTTTTCCATATCCAAAATCCTCCTATTATAACGAAAAGAACGCTTATACCTAGTCCTGTATTCTTAAATGGCGCATGAAATTGAATCATAATTGTATGGCTTCCTTTTTTTATTTTGCATCCCACAAAAGCCTTATTCACAATTTCAATATTCTGCTTTTTTCCATCAATATATATTTCATATCCCTTTTCATAAGGATATGAAGTTACAAGATAGCCATCCTTCTTTACGTTTACCTGTCCTTTAAACACAGCATCTGATCTCATCTCATTTACTTTCGTTACACTTCTTTTAAAAGCACCCATATCACATGTATATACACGAATATTGGATATCTTATATTTTCCTTTGGATAAAGTAACATCAAATTGTTTTAATTCTTTTCTAGAAAGAATATACGTAAAATGTTTATTTCCGTTTGGATATACAGAATGTTTTTTTGACAATGTATTCTTCATTCCGTTTATAGATATAAAAACTTTTTTATTCGTATAATTCTTTATATCAAAATCAATACAGATCAGTTTATTTTTAGCATCAAAATCAATGGGTATTATTTTTTTCGTTTTCTTTTTGTTCTGAATCAAAATCGATTGATCTAAATTCTTTATAAGTTTCATCTTTGAGGCATAATCATTACTTGTTTCACCATTCACAATCGTACGATTATAGATGGTATCCAAATTATATGGATAAAAGAGTTTATCAAACTCAGATTCACTCAACGTATCACTTGTGACATAGACCATTGGAAATACATTTTTATTCTTCAATAATTTATATTTTCCTTTACTATCTACTTCTTTATATCCATATAAATTAGAGTTTTTACTCAATACATTTTGAATCCCCATCATACTCAAATATAAATAATTCTCACTATCCGTTATGATTGTTCGATTGGATTGGGAAATCGGACTTTTTATAATGTCATAAATGAAAGTGTTATATAAAGAATTGCTTGTTGACGTATAACTTGATGCCTTCATTTCTTTTAAATCATATATGTGATTGACACTATAACCCACCTGATCTAAATCGGCTGTTCGTTGATTCAAATCATTTCTTTGCATCAATTTTTGTTTATCCTTGGAATACATTGAATTATAGAGTTTTAAATCTAAACACTGATTGTAGTTCAATCCTGTAAAGACAATCATAGGTACAAGGGCATACGTCATTAGACATTCTTTTTTATCCATAAAGTAATAGCCAATAAACGCAAGTGAAATTAATAATCCAAGAAGTGTTGTTTTTGTACAAAGAAATAAACTAGCTAAAACAAGTAAACCTTTATTCAACTTTCTTTCTTGTAACCAATAGGAAAGGATCATAAGCACGAGTGGTAAACATAGCACCAATATTTTTGTGCGTGCATATAAAGTTCCATTCAATATATAAGAGAACATTGGAAAAACAAACATTAAAATCAACAGAATCGATAGTTTCCTTGTCTTTTCAAATTGAATTCCTTGAAATAGGGCAATCCAGCTAATCCCAGTCAATCCACATCCATAGCTATCATAGACAAGTCCTTTTAGAGTAAAGTTTGGAATTAATAAATTGAATAGGTTGGTTTGTACAACAGATTTATGATTGTTTAAAATCAAATATCCGGTTGGCAGCCATAAAATCGTAGTCATACCAATACCAATAAGAATCGGAATCAGAATATCTTTTATCGTATGGTTTTGATCATAATCATATAAAAGCAGAATCAATATCATGCCTGGCGTATAGAAATAGTTATGGAAAAGTGCCATAACTACACATAGGCTAATCCATTGTCTTTTATTTTTATCGATTAGAATGAATGAAAGAAATAAAAAGGGTAAAATTTCTACAAACATGATTTGTTGGTGGGACTGAAAGAAGCAATTGGCGCATATGCAACATATGCTTGAAAAGAAACAAATTGAATCTTTGTATCCTTTATTTCTTAGCCAGCAATAACAAAGTCCTCCTGTAGATGACCATAGAAGTGTTGCATAACCTATAATAAAGAAATGTATTGGAATATTTGGAAATAAATAAGAAACTAAAACGTCTGGCCTTAATAGTCCATAATATGAAAAACTAAAGGCATTGGTTTGTCCTTGAAGATTCGCAAAACTATCTGGAAGTAATTGTCGGGTCTGTCGAAAATAGTCTGCCAAAGATATATGTTGGGATAACCAATCTAACTTTGATCCATACATGGAATATGTGGATATACAGAGTACAAATAGAATAGGTAATATAAATAGTATTGTAATGTAAAACGTATCCCTCTTTTTCATGGTTTTACTATACAAAATAAATCTTAAGTATCGACAAAAGGAAATATTAAACTTTCCTAAATATATTAAGAAGATTTAAGAAATGCATAAGTAGAGTGTTAAGAAATGTTTGATAGAATTTTTTTTGGTGATGAAAATGAAAAAGTTATTATTATGCATCTTATGTTTAATGCTTTGTCTAAATACATCCGTAATTCATGCCCAAGAGCCTGAATCTTTAATAATTGTGGCCCATCCGGATGACGAAACAATTTGGGGTGGATCTCATTTAATCAATGGAAATTACACAGTTTTATGTATTACGAATGGAAACAATAAAAAAAGAAAAAAAGAATTTATGAAAGTCATGGAGAAAACACATTCTAAAGGTATTATTTTATCTTTTCCTGATAAGACAAAGGGTAAGCGTGATAACTGGAAATCTTGTAAAAAGGATATCCAAAGAGAAATCAAAAAAGAAATCGATTCTAAGGATTGGGGCAAAATTGTAACGCATAATCCAGATGGAGAATATGGTCATATCCATCATAAAAAGGTATCTAAGTATGTTACTATGATTTTAGAAAAGGAAAATAAGACAGATCAGCTTATATATTTTGGTAAGTATACATCAAAGAAAAACAAGGCTAAATTAGAGAATGAAAAGAAATTATCCAAAAAAGATTATGATAAGAAATTGGATATCATTCAATTGTATTCTTCTCAATCGAAAGTGATGGATCATTTACATCATATGTTGCCTTATGAAAATTGGAAACCCTATAGTAATTGGGGTAAAATAGAATAAAAGAAAGGGGATGTGAACATGCAGACGCGTATTTTAGTGGCGGATGACAATGCCGAAATCCGTGAAATATTAAGAATTTTATTAACTGGGGAAGGCTATGAAGTGATTGAAGCCAAAGATGGAAATGAGGTCCTTCAATTGTTTGATTCTTCCATCGATTTAATCGTTCTTGATATTATGATGCCGAATATGAATGGTTACCAGACTTGTTTAAAGCTTCGTGAAACAAGCAATGTCCCTATCTTATTTTTAACAGCCAAAGGATTAGATTCGGATAAGACACTTGGTTTTTCAAGTGGTGCCGATGATTATTTGGCAAAGCCTTTTTCGTATAGTGAATTAACGGCAAGAGTCAAAGCTTTACTTCGTCGTTATCAAGTTTATAAAGGAAAAAAAGAAGAAATATTACTTGATACAGAAAAGGATTTAAGTATGGATGGTCTTACTTTGCGTTATACCCAACAAAATGCAGAGGTCAACGGAAAGGAAGTTGAATTAACGGATATTGAATTTAATATTTTGAGTACGTTAATGAAGAATCCTAAACAGATTTTTTCAGCTGAACAATTGTATGAAAAAGCATGGAATGAGCCGTATTATTATTCGGCAAATAATACAATCATGGTTCATATTCGTAATCTTAGAAAGAAAATCGAGAAGGATCCCGCCAATCCAGTATACATAAAAACAATTTGGGGAAAGGGGTATCGTTTTGAATAAAAAAATAACGAGACTGTATCTTTCCCTTCTTGTTTTTTTATTGAGTTTTTTCGCAATATATTCTCAAAGATTTGTCGTATACGATTATTTAAATACTCATTATAAGTATTCGGATACTTTATCTAAAGAAAAAATAAAAGAGGCGAAGGCTTATTTAGATGAACAAGAACAAGTGGATTTTATGAACCACACTCAAATTCGTAAAGATTTAAATCAATTATTAAAAAAGGGAAGTTATCAAGTCATTTTATATAAAACAAAATCAAATAAACCAGATGACAAAGTCATCGATTCTATACTTGCGTTTTGTGGTCGGGCTCCTTTAAAAAATGCACAAAAGTATAATATTTTTATAAAGAGTTCAAGTAAAATGAGTTGTATTGAGTGGTATCCATCTTTCACGAATTATTATCATTCTTATCGTATTTTCGACTGTATTTTAAGTCTTATTATAACAATTCTTTTTTATTTACTTTTAAAAAATCTTAAACCACTCCGTTCAAAGAAAAACGTCTTCTATTCTTTATCCAGTCGTATGATGTTCTCTTTTCTTTGTGCAACATTGTTGGTATTAACTTCTTTTTCATTTCTATATTTAAATCGCAGTGCTGTCTTTGAGTTTTTAATGGATACTTTTTATCAATCGGAAGATTATTCTTCTTATGTAAAGAAATTAGAAAAACAACTCCAAAATTTTGATTTAACGAAAGAAAACAAAAAAGTCATCAATCATATATTAAAAGAAAATGCACTCAATCATGCGTATGTGGAATTATATGATCAGGATGGAATCTATTTTACGGACAAATCTCCATTAAGCAGCAATAATTTATTGTTGTTATATAGTTTTGATGATTTAGATGTCTTGGAAGCCCCATTGTATTATGATTATCCAATACAGTTTAAAAACCAATCCGTTTATTTATACATCACTTCTTTTCCAATGATTCCATTCCAAATTCCTTATATTATTCTTTCACTTTTGGTTTCCTTCTCTTTCTATTTGATTATCCTACAGAGCTTTATCCGTAAACGAATTCAGTCCATTCAAAATTTACAGGAAGATGTGTTTACTTTAGCGATTGGTGATTGGAATCATGAAATTACAGTTAGTGATAAAGATGAGATTGGACGTTTAGCTCAGGATTTGAATCAAATGCGTATTGCCTTTCTACAAACAATGGACAATGAACAACAGGCGCGTGTTGCAAATAAAGAATTAATTTCTTCTTTATCCCATGATTTAAGAACTCCACTAACAACATTAAAGGGGTACCTTGAAATCATGAATTTAAAAAGGGATGATATTAAATTTCGTGATCAATATCTTCAAAAATGTTTAGATAAGGTTGAAGAAATCACATATCTTTCCAATAAAATGTTTGAGTATTCTCTTGTCTTTTCAACAGAATATAATTCGGATTTATCAAGTATTCCTGTTCAAAAGGTCATGGATACATTGGTTGATCATATTCAGTATTTAAGAGAAATGGATCTTCATATTTTATATGAACCTTTACAAACTTCTCTATCTATGGATGCGAATTTTGCGATGATGCAAAGAATACTAAACAATATATTCTCAAATATTCAAAAATATTGTGATCCTTGGAAAGATATCGTGATTCAAACAACGATTGAAGAAAATCAATTAAAAATGAGTTTTACAAATTCAATCAATCATCATTTGGATAAAGTCGAAAGTAATGGAATTGGTTTAAAGAGTGTCAAAAAAATGATAGAAATCCATCATGGAACTTTCTATCAAGACGAAACAAATGATTTATTTACTATTATATTGACTTTCCCTATTTATCAGTAAGAGTGATTCTTACTGATTTTTTATTACAAAAACAAAAAAAGTATGATATTATTACTAGCGTTCGCTTTTTGGTACATATTGGAAACGTCTTTGATTGAACAACACAAAAAGTCATTTAGGAGGAGAAAATATATGCCAAAAACAAAATTTGAAAATATTGTATTCACTTTATTCATGTCTTTTTTAATGGTTTATGTCATGATTTGTTACAACATCGCCCTTAATATGGGTGGAATGTCTAATCAAGTCTTTTTATTAGCCTTTCATGAATTGGTTATCATGTGGCCGATTGCTTTTATTTTAGAATATTTCTTTGTTGATAAACTAGCACATTACTTTGCCTTTAAAGTTGTAACACCAAACGATCGTCCTTTCTTTATCACACTTGCGATTTCTTTCTACATTATTTGTATTATGTGTCCAATCATGAGTTTGATTGCGACCATTTTATTCAAAACACCAGGTGTCCAAATTATTTCAGTTTGGTTTATGACTATTTTATTTAATTTTCCAATGGCTTTCTTTTGGCAAATTTGTTATATTTAAGTGGCGAAAACTTCATAGCTTGCTGTGGAGATGAAAGCCACTTTTTGTATTGTATAATGCGTATGAAAAATATATAATATATGTAGAAAAAAGTTCGGAGTTGATATCATGGGTAGACCTAGAACGAACAATGTTCAGATCAATATTGCCATTCCTGGTGAATGGAAAAAAGAACTGGAAAAC
>OGZF01000936.1_pt1 | contig 21948 bp, 20 predicted proteins | sample 1576771 | NCBI WGS metagenome assembly OGZF01 (sample SAMEA3541536, study PRJEB24748) | human gut metagenome | biome: human gut; feature: human-associated habitat; material: faeces | place: China | collected 2012
GCCTGCGGCAACAGGGTCCCACCCCAGCGGACGGTCCTCAGAGAAACTCCCGCCGTGTCAGACTGTGGCTTCGTACCGGGCATACTCTCCCAGCTTTTCAAAGCCGAGGCGGGTATAAAAGTGCACCCGTTCCGGGGAGCAGAGGAAAAGGGGCTGCAGGCCCTGCGCCGAAAGGGTGTTGGCCAGCCGGACGATGAGCCGCCCGCCGATGCCGCGCCCCCGCAATGGCTCCGCAGTCTCGCCGCAGGCCATGTAAGCCTGCTCCGTTCCAATGGCGTAAGCGCCCACGGTGCAGGCAAGCTCCCCTCCCTGCTCCAGAGCCCAGACCACAGCCCTGCTGCGGGCGCGCTTTGAGCAGAGCTCAGAGTAAAAGTCATCCCGCCGCATGGGGCGGTTCGGAAACAGCATCTGTGCAACGGGGCCCGCCGGGGGCTCCGGGTCAAAATGCAGGGAGGCCCAGAGCGTTTCTTCCACAGCGGGTTCCGGCAGCTGCTTTCCCGGCGTTAGGCCAAAGACAAAATGGGACTTTGCACGGGCCCAGCCGGTGGGCGGCGGGCACTCGGCTTCGTCCAGGATGACCGCCTTACAGCCGCAGAAATACAGGAAGCTGGCCAGTTCGTCCGGGTTGGCGTGGCCCGCCAGCCAGGCGGTACTGCCGCCCACATCCAGCGCCAGCGTTGGCCCGGCGAAGAACCGGCCCGGCTGGCTTTTGCCAAAGAGCGCCAGCGCCTGCGGCATCGTGACCCCAAGGCAGAGCTTTCCGCGGCAGGCACTGCGGAACCGCTGCCTCTGGCGAGGCGTTCTGACCTGCGTGATCATTTCAGTGCGTTGACGATGTTCTTGAACTCGCGGCCGCGCACTTCAAAGTTGGGGTAGAGGTCGAAGGAGGCGCTGGCGGGAGACAGGATGATGATATCGCCAGGCTTTGCAGCGGCACGGGCCAGCTCCACAGCGTGCTGCATATTGTCCGCGTGCTGAATGGGCAGCGCGGCCTCGTTGAAGCCGGGGTCTTCCCGCAGGGCCTTTTCAATGCGGGGGCCGGTGGCACCCATCAGCACCAGATCCTTGACATGGGCCACGATCTCGGGGGCCAGCGGCTCATAGGGGATGTGCTTATCATAGCCGCCCGCAATGAGGATGACCTTCTGGTCAAAGCTGCGCAGGCCCGCAATGGTGCGGGTGGGGCTGGTGCCGATGGAATCGTTGTAGTAGAGCACGCCGTCCAGCGTGCGCACCGGCTCAATGCGGTGCTCCACGCCGGTAAAGGTGCTGCCCACCTTCTGGATGGCCTCCACGGGCACCTCACCCCAGACTGCGGCGGCAGCGGCCAGCAGATTCTCGATATTGTGCAGGCCCCGCAGCTTGATGTCCTTCTGGGCCAGGAAGGGCGTTACCACGCCGTCCTCGGCCATGCAGAGCATGTTGTCCTCTTTGCGCAGGAATGCACCGTTGTCGGTATCGTGCAGGCGGGTGAACCAGACCTGCCTGCCCTTGCAGTCCTTCTGCATGGAGCGGCTGATCTCGTTCTCGTAGCCCAGCACGGCACGGCAGGGCGGGTTCTGGTAGAGCAGGATGTTGCGTTTTGCGTCGATGTACTCCTGCATATCCTTATGGTGATCGAGGTGGTTGGGGGTGACGTTGGTCACCACCGCGATCTTCGGGCTCTGGTGCATGCTGATGAGCTGGAAGCTGGACAGCTCCACCACAGCCACATCCTCCGGCCGGACCTCAGGCAGCATGGGCAGCAGGGCCGCACCGATGTTGCCGCCCAGATGTACTTTGCGGCCTGCGGCCTCGTAGAACTTGGAGATGAGGGTGGTGGTGGTGGTCTTACCGTCAGAGCCGGTCACGGCCACGATCTCGCAGGGGCAGAAATCGAAAAAGAGCTCGACCTCGCTGGTGACCATGGTGCCCGCCGCCATGGCATCCTGCAGGGGCTTTTCAAAGTAGCCCACAAAGCCGGGGGTGCGCATGATGATATCCTGGCCCTTGAAGCCGTCCAGATAGTGTTCGCCCAGGCTCAGGTCAATGCCCAGTTCCCGGATGGTAGCGGCATAATCGCCAAACTCCTCCACGCTCTTTTTCTGGTCGCACAGGGTCACATGGGCCCCCAGCTCCACAAACTCCTTGATAAGGGTCTTGTGGCTGACACCGGCACCGATGAACGCCACCTTTTTGCCCCGGATGAGTTCTGCAAGCTTCTGCTGATCTTTCTGCATAAAGAAAGAACCTCCTCTATGAAAATTCAGGCTGAAATTGATTCACTGCTCCATTTTACACCTTTTCCAGCCAATTGGCAACGCCAAACCTTGTTCTGGCCCCGGATGCACCGAAATCCTATCTGAATTCACAAAATGTCGATTGTCTTTTCCGACCGTTTCCGCTATACTTTAATTGTATCATCTTACAAGGAGCGCATTTTCTTGAAACATTCCCTGATCCGCTTTTCCGCAGTGGTGCTGACCATTGCGTTTGTTTTTGCCCTGACCGGCTGTGGTTCGGGCTCCAACAGCTTCACCTGGTTCGTGGACAGCATCCCGGCCAACCTTGACCCGCAGGTGGCCTCGGCTTCTGCGGATGTCATCGCCTGCGAGAACCTGTACAGCGGCCTTGTCCGCAAAGATCCCAGCGGCAAATATGAGCCTGCCCTCTGCGAACGGTGGGAGAAGTCCTCCGATGGCCTCACCTACACCTTCTACCTCAAGGACGGCCTGACTTACACCGCCGCCAAGGGCAACGCCACTGACTACGCCATCACCGCCGAGGATTTTGTGTTCGCTTTCCGGCGCTTGTTCCGGGCGGAGACCAACTCCCCCTACGCGGTGGAGTTTGCGGCCCTTGAAAACAGCGCCGCCGTGCTGGCCGGGCAGATGCCCGAGAGTGCGCTGGGAGTCACGGCCTCCGGGCCGCTGACGCTGGTGTTCCACCTGAGCAGTGCCGATGACAACTTCCTCGAGAAGCTCACCCTGCCCGGTGCCATGCCCTGCGATGAGGAATTTTTCAATTCCACCCGGGGCACCTACGGTCTGAATGCCTCGTCCACCCTTTCCAGCGGCAGCTTTTACATCTACAACTGGACAGCCAGCGGCCTGTTCCTGCGGCGTGCCCCCTCGGGCAGCCTCATCGACAGCCTGCGGCTGGTGCAGAACACCAACAGCGCCGGGCAGTCCGCCGCAGAGCTGATCGACAACGAGAAGTGCTCTGCCGCCCCGGACGACACCGCCGCGCCCACCACCCTGACTTCCCTCTCCTACTCCGATACCACATGGAGCCTGCTGTTCAACTGCAGCAGCGTGTTTGCTTCCACCGAGCTGCGGCAGGCACTGGCCTCCGCCGCGCGGGGTGCAGCCGAGGTGCCGGACGGCGGGTTCTATGCCGCCGCCAACGGTCTGGTACCGGACGGCCTGACAGTGGACGGCATGAACTACCGGGATACCGCCGGGGATGTGACTCCCGCCGCGGTGGATGCCCGGGCGCTCTACCTTACGGCGCGGCAGACGCTGACCACCTCCGACTTCAACAAGGTCAGCCTGATGGTGCCCGCCGGTTCCGGCGTGACCAGCGCCGCCGAGGAGATCAATGGCGTGTGGCAAAAGGAGTTTTCCCTCTTCTTCTCCGTAGAGGAAGTGGACGAGGAGACCTTTGCGAAACGGCTGGCCGAGGGGGACTACACCATCGCCTTGGCCCCCATCAGCGCCGAGGGCGGCAGTGTGTACAACATGCTGAACCAGTTCACCGCAGGGGGCGGCGGCCTGACCGGCTATGCAGACTCCCTGTATGCCACCCAGCTGCAGGCCAGCACCCAGGCCACCGGAAGCTCCCGCTGCCGCCTGCTGGGCGATTGTGAGCGCCAGCTGCTCAGCGATGCCGTGGCGGTCCCTCTGTTTGCCCAGCAGAAGCGCCTGCTGATCGCACCCGGCATCCAGAACCTCATCTTTGACCCCTTTGGCCCGGTGCTGGATCTGACCTATACCACAAAAGAATGATGTGCCACAAAAAATACCGGAGCAGCCGCCTGCCCCGGTATTTTTCTTATCCCTTTTTGATGCCGAACAGCCTGCGCAGAACGCCGCGCAGACACTTCGGGCTTTTGATAACGACCACCTGCATCGCTCTCCCGCCTTTCGTGGTGTGATACCACAATATAAGCGGCAGGACGGCAAAGTGTGCGGCTCAGGCCTTGTTCCCGGTCAGGATCGGTGTATCCGGCACCGTTTCCACGACCACCAGCGCCCCCTTGCGGGTGGAGATGGTGATGCAGTCTGAGCCTTCGGCATACTCATTGCTGACCCCCAGCGGGTAACCGGCCACCAGCACATCATCGGTGAGCTCATAGTAGGAACCGTGCTCACACACGCCCTCCGCCCTGCCCTCCATGGGGAAAGCGGAGAAGTAGAAGAACTCCTCCTTCGGGTAGGCGCGGGTCTCGCCGGAGCGGACAAAGGTGACGCGGCTGCGCTCATCCTGAAGCGTTGCCCGCACGCCCCGTTCTTCCAGCCCAAGGCCGGTGGCAAGATTCGAGAGGGTATGCTCGATCCGCCTGCCGCCCAGCGCCCCCAGAAGAAGCACCTCGGCAAAGCCCTTCTCACTGGCAAGCTTGGCGGCATATTCGGTGTCGGTGTCGTCCTTGACGTGAGGCAGGACGATGATATCGTCGTTCTGCTGCACCGGACAGGGCGCGGTATCGAAGTCTCCCAGGATGATATTGGGCTTGCAGCCCAGCGGCGCGCAGTTGCGGTAGCCAGCATCACAGGCGATGATGAAGTCATCGGGGCGGAGCAGACGCTTCAGCTCCGGCGAGACCGGGCAGGCCGAGAGGATCACGCAGCGCATCACATTCCCCTCCTCTGCCAGTCCTTGACATCCTTGACTTCCTCATACATGGCACAGTAGCTGTCGTACCGGGTCTGGGAGAGTTTTCCCTCGGCCAGAGCGGCACGGATGGCACAGCCCTTTTCCGTGCGGTGGGAGCAGCCCGTGAACTGGCACTGCCCAAGGTAGGGCCCGAACTCCGGGAAGGCGTGCTCCAGATTCTCCTTGGGGATGAACCCGGCGCGGTTGGCTTCCAGGCTGGCAAAGCCGGGGGTATCCGCAATGCGGCCCCCAAAGGCCTCAAAGATGGTCACCTCGCGGGTGGTATGGCGGCCGCGCCCCAGCTTCTGGCTGATGGCGCTGGTCTCCCGCTCGGCCTGAGGCAGCAGGGTGTTCAGCAGGGTCGATTTGCCAACACCGGAGTTGCCGCAGAAGGCGCAGAGCCGCCCGCTGATCCACTGCCTGACCTCGTCCAGCCCTTCCCCGCTGTCGTAGCGGATGGCAATGAAGGGCAGAGTGGATCTTTCATAGGCGCTGCGCAGGAACTCCACCTCACCGAGGTCAGCCTTGGTGCAGACGATGACGGGCTGCACCCCCTTGTCCACGGCAATGGCCGAGAGCTTGTCCAGCACCAGCGTGCTGGGGGTGGGCTGGGTGGTGCTGGCCACAAGGAACAGCACATCCAGATTGGCCACCGGCGGTCGGACAAACACATTTTTGCGGGGTGCGATCTCGGCAATGACTGCTGCGCCGTTCTCGGTCTCCAGCGTCACCTCATCGCCCGCCACGGGGGTGATCTTCTGTTTGCGGAAGATGCCCCGGGGCTTGCACTCGATCACACCCTCTTCGGTCTTGACGTAGTAAAATCCGCCAATTCCTTTTACGATATATCCCTTCATCCGTTCCTCCCTCAGGACAGCAGCGCGCTCCACCAGTCGCCCAGGCCGGTGCCCTCACTGCTGGAAGAATCGCCGCTGCTGGAAGAGCTGCCCCCGATCAGGCCGCTCCACCAATCGCTGGAGGAGCTGCCCGGCTGTTCAGCCGGGGTCTCAGGCACCGGCTCGGGGCCTGCGCTCACGGTAATACTGACACGGCTGTTCACCTTGACGGTAGATCCTGCTGCCGGGCTCTGGCCGATGATGGTACCGGCGGGCTGGTCGCTGTACTGCTCGGTGGTGCTGCCAAGGCCCAGCTTGTTCTGCACCAGCACGGAGCGGGCATCGTTCACGCTCTTGAGACCGGTCAGGGCAGGCACCTTGGCCGTGGTGTTGACCTGCGGGCGGCTGACATAGACCACCACTGTGGAGCCTGCAGCCACCTGACTGCCCGCAGCAGGTTCGGTGCGGATGATGGAGCCTGCGGCCACGCTGGGTTCCACCGCCTGGGTGATCAGAACAGAGACCCCCAGATCCTTGAGCTGCTGCTCACCATCTGCCTGCACATAATTGGAGACATCCGGCACGGTGACATACTGGATGCCCAGGCTGACGGTCAGGGTCACGCTCTGGCCCTCGCGGACGGTACGGCCCGCCACCGGGGACTGCCGGTAGACGTAACCGGCGGCGTAATCGTTGCTGTAGGCCTGCTCCCAGTTGATGACGATCTGGCCGGATGCCACCTGCTGGGAAGCGTTGACCTCATCCTGGGTCATACCGCTGTAATCTGCCAGCACCACATCAGCCTTTTCCCCCATCAGGGAGCTGGAATCATTCAGGATCATCCAGCACAGGGCCGCGCAGGCCAGTGCAAAGGCCACGGTGATGCCAAACAGCGCCGGCAGGAACACGGTGCGCTTTTTCTTTTTTCTGCCTTTTGCCGGGGCACTGCCGCGCTCCGGACGGGATTCTTTTCTGGGCATAGGGGGTTCCACCACCTTTTCAGGAATTTCATCGGGGAGATAGGTGTAGTTGAACACGATGGCCGGGTTCTCTACATAGGCGTTGAGGGCTTCCAGCATCTCAGCGGCGCTCTTGTAGCGGTTTTCGGGCCGCTTTGCCATGGCGCGCTCGGTGATCTCCACCAGCCCCACCGGCACCCAGGGAGCCAGTTCCCGCAGGCTCCTGGGCTGATCCGAGATCTGCTTGATGGCCACCTCCACCACGTCATCGGCATCGAAGGGCAGATGCCCCGAGAGCATCTCGTACATCATCACGCCCACCGAATAGAGGTCGCTGGTGAAATCGGTCTCATCGCCCTTGGCCTGCTCCGGGCTGATATAGTGGACGCTGCCCATGGCCTTGCCGCCCGAGAGCTGGTTCTCGGCCCGGGAGATGCGGGCAATGCCAAAATCCATCATCCGCAGCTGGCCGTTGTCCAGCAGCATAATATTCTGGGGCTTGATGTCCCGGTGCACCACGCCGTTGCGGTGGGCATGGTCCAGTGCTTTCAGGATCTGAGAGATAAAGTGGACGGTCTCCCGGCTGGTCAGCTTGCCGCCCCGCTCGTTCAGATACTCACGCAGGGTCATGCCGTCCACATATTCCATGACGATATACTGCAGATGGTCGCTCACCGAGACATCATACACCTTGACGATGTTGGGGTGGTTGAGCAGCGAGATGGCCTTGGACTCGTTCTTGAAACGGCGCACAAGGTCGGGGTCGTGCATGAGCTCCTGCCGCAGCACCTTGACGGCCACGACCGTGCCCTCCGGCACCGGACCGCCCGGCCCCACAACGGCCTTGTAGACATTGGCCATGCCGCCGGTGCCGATGAGCTCCCGCACCGTGTACAGGCCGTCCAGCGTTTTGCCGATCAGGTTATCCATGGTGCACCTCCGTAGGTTCCACAGCCAGCAGCAGGGCGGTGATGTTGTCGGAACCGCCGTTCTCGTTGGCGGCATCCACCAGCCGGTCGGGCAGGTCGTAGAACGGGCCCTGCGCCAGCAGCTGCTCCATCTGCTCCACCGGCACCATGTTGGTCAGGCCGTCCGAGCAGAGCAGCAGCAGATCCTTTGCCTGCAGCTGCACCGAAGTGACCTCCGGCTCCAGCCGGTAATCCACGCCCAGCGCCCTGGTGATGATGTTCTTCTGGGGATGATGCTCGGCCTCCTCCTCCGTGATGGTGCCGCAGTCCACCAGCTCCTGCACATAGGAGTGGTCGTGGGTGAGCTGGGTCAGTTTACCACCCCGGCAGAGGTAGGCGCGGGAATCGCCCGCGTGGCAGAGGGTGGCTTCCCCGCCCCGCACCAGTGCGCAGACCGCCGTGGTGCCCATACCGGCCAGCGATTCCTCGTGGGCGGCTTTGTTGAACACATAGCGGTTGGCGCTGATGAGGGCCTTTTTCAAAAAAGCTCCCTCCTGCCCTGCTCCGCACTGGGCGTACTGCTCCTGAAACACCTGCTCGATGACATTGCAGGCCCCCTGTGAGGCCTCGCGGCCGCCTTTGGCACCGCCCATGCCATCACACACCAGTGCCCAGACAGCACCGCCGGGCAGCTCCCCGGCACGGTAATCATCCTGATTTTCCTGCCGGACGCGGCCCACATCCGTTTTTCCTGCTAGTTTCATAGGCTTCTCCTCTTGCGATTTACGCCTTACCATTCATTTCGTCCCGGCGCAGCTGGCCGCAGGCGGCGCTGATCTCGCTGCCAAGACGGCGGCGTACCGTGGCGTTGACCCCCAGGCTCTCCAGCTTTTTCTGGAAGCGCTGGACATTGGCGGCATCGGTAGCCGAGTAGGGGCTTCCGTCCACCGGGTTGATGGGAATGAGGTTCACATGAGCACCCATGCCCCGGATGAGGTCGGCCAGCTGTCTGGCGCAGGCATCGGAATCATTGACACCGCGCACCATCGAATACTCAAAGCTGACCCGGCGGCCCGTGGTCTCCTGATAGCGGCGGACGGCGGGCATCAGCACCTCCACGGGGTAGGCATCATTGACCGGCATCATGCCGCTGCGGATCTCGTTGTTGGGAGCGTGCAGGGAGACCGAAAGGGTCAGCTGCAGCTTTTTCTCGGCCAGCTGGTCGATCTTGGGCACCAGGCCGCAGGTGGAAAGGCTGATGTTGCGCATTCCGATGTTCACCCCCTCCGGGGAGGAGATGTTCTCAAGGAAGCGCATGACCTCGTCAAAATTATCCAGCGGTTCCCCGATGCCCATGAGGACGATGTGGGAGATGCGCTCCCCGATGTCCTTCTGGGCGGTATAGATCTCAGAGCAGATCTCACCGGCTTCCAGGTTGCGCACCCGGCCTGCCTGGGTGGAGGCGCAGAAGCGGCAGCCCATCCGGCAGCCCACCTGAGTGGAGACGCAGACCGTGTTGCCGTAGTGGTAGCGCATGACAACGGTCTCGATGCAGTTGCCGTCGGCCATCCGCAGCAGATATTTCACGGTGCCGTCCTTGGCTTCCTGCCGGCGCTCGATCTTGGGGGCGGCAATGTAAAACTGCTCTTCCAGCTTTGCCAGCAGGGTCTTGGGCTGGTCGGTCATGGCAGAGAACTCGGTGACCAGCTTCTGGTGCACCCAGTGGAAGATCTGCTTTGCCCGGAAGCCCGGCTGACCCATGGCTTTCAGCGCAGTGGTCAGCTCGGCCAGCGTCAGGGAAGAGATACAGCGTTTTTGTTCCATGGTATTCTCCTATGAATCAATACGAACCGGACGGCGGGTTCATTGCGTTTTCTGCATGGCGCAGAGGAAAAAACCGTCCATCCCGGTGCGGGTGGGCACCGAGAGCGCCCCGTGCTCCCCCACTGTCATTCCGTCAGGGAACGCCACAGCGGGCCGGACCACCCGGAACTCCGGGTGGCGGGCAAGGAATGCCGCCACCTGCTCCTCGTTCTCGGCGGGGTCGATGGTACAGGTGGAGTAGACCAGCCGCCCGCCTGTTTTCAGCAGAGCGGCCGCTGTGTCCAGAATGGACGACTGGGTGGCCAATAATTCATCGTGGCGTGCTTTTTCCAGCGTCTTATAGCGGATATCCGGCTTTTTTGCCAGAATACCCAGGCCGCTGCAGGGGGCATCCACCAGAATGCGGTCTGCGGCGGGCAGCTTTTGGTTGGGGCGGGTGGCATCATTGCAGAGGGCGGTGACATGGGCAAAGCCCATCCGTTCCACAGCGCTCCGGATGAGCCCGACCCGGTGCTCTGCCACATCGCAGCTGTACAGTGCGCCCTGCCCCTGCATCTCCTCGGCCAGCAGCAGCGTTTTGCCGCCGGGTGCCGCGCAGAGGTCGATCACGGTATCGCCGGGCTTTGCCTCCACACAGAGGGCTGCCAGCTGGCTGGCCTGCCCCTCCACATGGAAACAGCCCTCCTTGAAGAGCGGGTGCTCTGCCGGGCTGCCCTCGAACTTTGCCAGCACACTGCCGGGCACAAGGCCGGGCTGTGCGCTCTTCACGCCGCTTTCCAGCAGCTTTTCGCAGAGGGCCGCGGCATCCATTTTCAGGCAGTTGGCCCGCAGGCTGGTGCAGCCGCCGTCGGCGGTGTGGGTCAGGATGCCCAGCGCTTCCTCGGGGTAATGGGTGCGCAGAAACTCTGCCACATCCTGCCCCGCAGAGCCCAGCACCATGAGGCGCTGGGTCTCGTTCCGGAAGCGGGCAGTTTCCAGATCATAATTGCAGGCCTTGCGCAGGACGGCGTTGACCAGTCCGGACGCACTCGCCTTTTTGAAGGTGCGGGTCAGCTTGACGGCCTCGTTCACCGCCGCCGACACCGGCACCTGCATATAGCGGGCCTGTGCCAGCGCGGCCCGCAGGATCTCGCGCACCTGCGGGTCCAGCCTGGCAAGGCCCTTGGGCAGGAACTGTTCCAGAATGAAATCCAGCGTGCCCTGATGTTCCAGCACGGTGTAGAAGATGGCACCGGCAAAGGCCTTATCCCGGCCCTCCAGTTTCTGGCGGCGGAGTTCGGCATCCAGCACAAGGTTTGAGAAGCCGTCCTGCTCCTGCCGGACCAGTGCAGCCACTGCCGCTGCCCGCGGATTGGCCGCCATCAAAGGGTATCCCCCGCTTTGAGGCGCAGACCGGCTGCAAAGGAGGTGCCATCCATCGGCTTTTTGCCCTCAGGCACCACATGAAGCAGCTGGACAGCACCATCAGCACAGGCCACCGTCAGGGGCTTTGTGGAAAGCACCGTGCCGGGAGCCTCACCGTTGGAGGCAGCCACGCGGCACTCGGTCACCTTGACCTTTTTGCCGCCTGCGGTCACGAACCAGGCCATGGGCCAGGGGTTCATGCCGCGCACCCAGTTGTGGATGTGCGCGGCAGTATCGGTCAGCCTGAACTCTGCCAGCTCCTTGTCCAGCATGGGGGCCAGGGTGGCGTTCTCATGCTGCTGGGGCTGGGGCCTGAGGGTGCCAGCCTCCAGGGCGGGCACTGCCTCGCAGAGGACACGGGCACCCACGGCGGTGACCCGGTCGAACAGCTCGCCGCTGGTTTCCTCCGGGCCGATGGCGATCTTCTCGCAGACCAGCACATCGCCGGTGTCCAGCCCCTCGTCCATCTGCATGATGGAAACGCCGGTCTCGGTGTCGCCGTTCAGAACAGCCCACTGCACAGGGGCACTGCCGCGGTACTTGGGCAGCAGGGACACATGCAGGTTGATGCAGCCATGCTTCGGGGCTTCCAGCACGGACTTGGGCAGGATGCAGCCGTAGGCCACCACCACGATGAGGTCAGGGGCCAGCGCCCGGATGTTGGCATCCTCGCTGCCGTCCCGCAGGGTGCGGGGCTGGAACACGGGGGTCCCATGCTCCAGAGCAACTTCCTTGACCGGGGGCGCGGTGAGCACCTGCTTGCGGCCCACCGGCTTATCCCGCCGGGTGTACACGCCGCAGATCTCGTGACCGGCGGCATACAGGGCCTTCAGGCACTCCGCGGCAATATCCGGAGTTCCCATGAACAGAATGCGCATCAGTTGTTTCCTTTCGCTTCACGGGCAGCCTTTTTGCCCTCCTCGGTGTCCTCGTAGAAATACTCGCTGGACTCCATGATGGTAATGCCGTCCAGATGGTCGTTCTCGTGCTGAATGCAGCGGGCCAGCAGGTCCTCGGCCTCCAGCTCGAACCAGTTGCCGTTGCGATCCTGTGCACGCACCTTGACGGCAGCGGGACGGGTCACGGCACCGTTGTGGCCGGGGAAGGACAGGCAGCCCTCGTAGGCGGTCTCCTCCTCCTCAGAAACAGCCAGGATCTCGGGGTTGACGAAGTCGATGAACTTGTACTCATAATCCTCGGGGATCTCCTCGGGGGCATCGGTGGTGTCCCACACCACGAACAAGCGGCGCAGCATCCCCACCTGAGGGCCTGCCAGACCCACGCCGTCGGCGGCGATCATCGTCTCCCGCATGTCATCCAGCAGGGTGGCAAGGCGGTCGTCAAAGTTGGTCACGGGGCGGCAGACCTTGTTCAGGATGGGGTCGCCCTCTTTTACGATGTTACGGATAGCCATAGTGGTACCTCCAAAATTTGTTGTGTTGTATCAGATATCCCCGTCCGAGTGCAGATCGACCACAACGGTGGCCTTTCCGGGCAGTTTTTCCTGCTCGTAGAGGGTCAGCGTTTCCCGGATGAGGTTCCGGAAACGGCGGTCGTTGCGGCACTTGACGGTGAGTTTATAGCGGTAGGAATCGTTGATCTTTTCAATGCTGCCGGGGGTAGGGCCCAGCACCCGCAGGGGCAGGTCGGGCTGTTTGGCTGCCTGTCGGCCCAGCAGGGCCGCAAAGCGGGCGGAAGCCCGGGCCACCTCGCTCTCCTTTGGCCCGGCAAAGCCCACAACGCAGAGCCCGCAGAAGGGCGGATAAAGCCCCAGCTTCCGGTAGGCGATCTCCTGCTCGAAGAACGCGTCGTAGTCCTGCGCGGCGGCAAGGTTGAGCACCGGGTTGTCCGGGTCGGTGGTCTGGATGATGGCAAAGCCGGGGTCTTTTGCCCGGCCGCTCCGGCCCACCACCTGCGTGACGAGGCTGAACACGGTCTCATAAGCCCGGAAGCCCTGGGCGAACAGGAGCGAATCGATGCCCAGCACACCCACCAGCGTCACATCCTCGAAATCCAGCCCCTTGGCCACCATCTGGGTGCCCACCATGATGTCATATTCATGCCGGGCAAACTTTGCCAGCAGCTTTTCGTGGGCATCCTTGGCGGCGGTGGTATCCTGATCCATCCGCAGGATGCGGGCCTCCGGAAAGAGCTTTGCCAGCTCCTCCTCGGCCTTCTGGGTGCCAAAACCCCGGTACTGCAGTTTGCCGCCGCAGGCGGGGCATCTGGCAGGGGGCGGGTCCAGCTGGCTGCCGCAGTAATGGCAGAGCAGCTTGTGGGCCGATTTGTGGTAGACCATGGGCACGCTGCACTTGGGGCATTTGAGCACCTCGCGGCAGTCCTCGCACTGGGCCACGGTCTGGTAACCCCGGCGGTTGAGCAGCAGAATGGTCTGCTTGCCTGCCTCAAGGTTGTGCCGGATGGCATCCTCCATGGCAAGGCTGATCTCCCGGGGGTTGCCGGAGGCAAGCTCGGCCCGCATATCCACGATCTGGACTTTGGGCAGCGGGTTGCCGCCATAGCGTTTGGTCAGGCACACCAGCTGGGTGTGGCCATGCTGGGCGGCATAATAGCTCTCGGTGCTGGGGGTGGCGCTGGCCAGCAGGAGCAGGGCCCCGTTCTCCGCCGCGCGCTGCCGGGCCACCTCGTGGGCCGAGTAGCGGGGCGCGGATTCGGAGCGGTAGGTGTGCTCCTGCTCCTCATCAATGATGACAAGGCCGATGTTTTCCAGCGGGGAGAAGATCGCGCTGCGGGTGCCCACCACGATATCCGCGCCGCCGTCCTGGATCATCTGCCATTGGAGCAGGCGCTCGGTGTGGTTGAGAGCGGAATGCTGCACGGCCACCCGCTTGCCAAATTGGCTTTTCAGGCGCAGGATCATCTGAGGGGTCAGGCTGATCTCAGGCACCAGCACCAGCGCCCGGCGGCCCATCTGCAGGCAGTGCTCGATGAGCTTCAGGAACACCAGCGTTTTTCCGCTGCCGGTCACGCCGTAGAGCAAGGCCGAGTGCGGGGCAGCATCCTCCAGCCCGGGCAGCAGCGCGTCATAGGCAGCCTGCTGCTCCTCCGTGAGAAGGATGGGCTCGTTCTTCAGCGGGATGGAAGAATACAGGTCGATGGATTTGTTCACCTTGCTGCATTCCAGCACGCCCTTGGCGCAGAGGTTGTCCAGCACCGCCCGGCTGATGCCCTTTTCCTCCAATGCAGACAGGGTGCGCTCACCTCCGGCCAGCAGGGCCACTGCGGCCAGCTGCTTGGCGGTCGGCCTGGGCTTTGGGGGCAGCGTGCCCACCAGCTTGTAGGCATTTTCCGTGTGGCGGACGAGCTGCTTTTGAAGCACCGGGGTCACGCCGTCCTCCGCCACGGTGGGCTTGTACTGTGCGCCGTAAGGGATGACCGCCTTGACGGCCTCGTAGTAGGTGCAGAAGGTGCGCTCCTTCAAAAAGTGCACCAGCCGCAGCAGCTCCGGGGTGAGGCAGGCAGAGGCCGGGGCTACATCGAACAGGAACTTGAGTTTTGCGCTCTCCGGTTCGGCATCGCAGGCCAGCACCACGCCCATTCGGGCACGGCTCCCCCGCCCGAATGGCACCAGCACCATGCTGCCCAGCCGGACAGTATCCTGCTGGTCGGGCATGACGGCATAGGTATAGAGTTTGTCGAAATGAAAGGTCGCGTTGCTCACTGCAACGCCTACCGTTTTTGGCATTCAGGCAGCTCCTTCAAAGCGATTTAGCGGGTCAGGCCCGCACGCTGGCAGATGACATCATAGAGTCTGGCGGCGCAGGCATCCACCTCGTCGTTGACCAGCTTGAGGGTGAATTTATCCTGCTGGGCCAGCTCATTGCGGGCGATCTCCAGGCGCTCCCGGACGCTCTCCTCGGTCTCGGTGCCGCGGCCACGCAGGCGGCGCTCCAGCTCCTGGGTGGAGGGGGGCAGCAGGAAGATGGTGGTGGCACCGGGATACATGCGGCGGATATTGGCCGCGCCATGCACATCGATGACCATGACCACCAGCTTGCCCGCGTTCAGCCGCTTGTTGACCTCTTCCTTCAGGGTGCCGTAGTAGTTGCCGTTGAAGAAGTTGTGTTCCACGACCTCATCCTGATCGATGAGCTGCTGGAACTGCTCCTTGGTGCGGTAGTAGTAGTCTACCCCTTCCTGCTCCCCGGGGCGGGGGGAACGGGTGGTGGCAGAAACCGTTTTTTCGATCTCGGGGTGGGCCTTGCGCAAAGCGCTGACCACACTGTCCTTTCCGGTACCGGCGGCACCGGAAACGACAAACAGATATTTTTCATTTTCCATGGTCTTACTGCTCCTCTTCTGTCACTGCTTTGCCCTCGGCCTGACCGGCGGCACGGCTGGCCACCGTTTCGGGCTGAAGGGCTGAAAGGACAACGTGGTCGGAGTCCATGATGAGGACGGCGCGGGTGCTGCGGCCATAGGACGCATCAATGAGCATCCCCCGCTCCCGCGCTTCCTTGACCAGACGCTTGACCGGGGCAGAATCGGGGCTGACCACAGCCACCACCCGGCCCGCGCTGACCAGATTGCCAAAGCCGATGTTGATCAGTTTCATCTTTTCCTCCGAACCATCTGAATCTCAGGGTTACTCCAGATTCTGGATCTGCTCACGGATCTTCTCGATCTCCGCCTTCATATCCACCACGATGCGGGTGATATCCAGATCCTGACACTTGGAACCAATGGTATTGGTCTCACGGTTCAGCTCCTGGGTCAGGAAATCCAGCTTGCGGCCCACGGGCTCATCCAGCTCCAGAATGGAGCGGTACTGGGCGATGTGGCTGCGCAGGCGGACAGTCTCCTCATCCACGGCGGTCTTGTCGCCAAAGATGGCGGCCTCGGTCAGGACACGGGCATCATCGATGTTCCGGTCCTCCAGAATGACCTTGAGCTTTTCGTACAGGCGGTTGGTGTAGTTCTCCACCCGACCGGCGCTCAGGGTCTCCACCCGGCCCACGCATTCTTCCAGAAAACGCAGGCGGTTCTCCACGTCAGCCTTCATCTTGGCACCCTCAGCGGCGCGCATCTCCACAAAGCGGTCCAGTGCCTGGGCGGTGACAGCGGAGACATCCTCCCACAGCTGCTCCTCATCCACATCGGCGTGGCGGGTGGTCAGCACATCGGGAAAGCGGGCGATCATCCCGGCGGTCACATCGTTCTTGACCTCCAGCGCCTCTGACAGGTCCCGCAGGGCCTGCCGGTAGCTCTTTGCCAGCTCCTGATTCACAGCCACCACGGTATCGGCGGCATCCACGTTCTGCACCGTCAGGCTCAGTTCTACCTTGCCGCGGGTCACCCGCTCGTTCAGCTGCTTTTTCAGGCGGCTGTCCAGATAGCTGCAGGTGCGGGGCATCCGGGAAGAATACTCAAAGTACCGGGAGTTGACGCTGCGCAGCTCCACCGTGATCTCGCGGCCATTGCGCACAGCAGTTCCCCGGCCAAAACCGGTCATGCTCAAAATCATGCTTTTTCCTCGTATTCCAAAGGGTTTTCTGCGGACATTCTTCGTATATGTATCCGCTTTGGGGCACACAGACCCATGTTACGATACATATACTATATATTTTACTCTGCCGCCCCTTTTTTTGCAAGCAATGCGGCGAAAAAAACTATTTTTGCTCCCTTGACAAAGGGCAGGAACAGCGCTATACTATGCATCGTGAACAGTGTTCATGTTGAGGAGGTGGTCACACGAATCCGATGGCAACGTCCAAGGAGGAGATCCTGAAAACGAGCCGGGTCCTCATCCAGCAGAATGGATGGGAAGCGGTCAACATCCGTGCAGTGGCAGCAGCCTGCGGGGTATCCGTGGGGTGCATCTACAACTACTTCGGTTCCAAGACCGAACTGGTGAGCGCGGCGGTGGAAAGCATCTGGAGCGATATCTTCCGCCACCCGGACGACCCGGCGGTGTTTGAGGATACCCTCTCCTGCATCCGCTGGATGTACCGGCAGATGGAGTACGGCTCTGAGCAATACCCCGGTTTCTTCACCCACCACGCGCTTGGCTTTGTGCGGCAGGATACCGCCGATGGCAAGCAGCAGATGCGGCAAACCTGGCAGCACATCCTGGATGCGCTGACCATGGTGCTGACCAGGGACAAAAAGATCCGGCCAGACGCATTTACTGAGGAGTTCACCCGCCAGAAATTTGCGGGCATCCTGTTCTCCCTCATGCTTTCTGCCGTGGTGCAGCAGGATTTTGACCCCACAGCGGTATTGGAGATCATCCGCAGGACCATTTATGAAGTGTAAAAAACATCCCACAGCTTTGTGGGAGTTTTTTACGGCCAAAAGTGAACATCGTTCATATTGATTACTGCGGAACATCTCCCCCAGCATTCCACCCACGTCAGGCTGCAATTTTCAGGCGCAGCCTGCACATCACAACGATGCAGCCCGGCCGGCAGCCGCTGACCGGATCGCGATAAAGCAGCAAACCAACCGTAAAGGAGCAACATTTTTATGAGAGCAATCATTGAGACCGTTTTCGACATCTTCTATCTGGTCACCGTGCTGACCGTGGGCATCCGCATGATCCGCGGCAGCAAGGCTGGCACCCAGTTCCGCCTGTTCGGCCTGATGGCCGTGGTGCTGGGTGCAGGCGACTCCTTCCATCTGGTGCCCCGTGCCCTGGCACTGTGCACCACCGGCCTGGAGAACTACGCTGTGCCTCTGGGCCTGGGCAAGTGGATCACCTCCGTGACCATGACCGTGTTCTATGTACTGCTGTACTACGTCTGGCGCAAGCGCTACCAGATCGAGGGCCAGAAGGATCTGACCATTGCCGTGTACGCCCTTTCCGCTGTGCGCATCGTGCTGTGCATGATGCCGCAGAACCAGTGGCTGACCAACCACACCCCGCTGACCTGGGGCATCTTGCGCAACATCCCCTTTGCACTGCTGGGCCTGCTGATCATCGTGCTGTTCTACCACAGTGCCAGGGAACACAAGGATCAGGCTTTCCGCTGGATGTGGCTGACCATCGTACTGAGCTTCGGCTTCTATATCCCGGTGGTGCTGTGGGCAGATGTCAACCCCCTGATCGGTATGCTGATGATCCCCAAGACCTGCGCCTATGTCTGGACCGTGCTGATCGGCTACAACGCCATGAAGGCTGAGAACGGCAAGAACAACTGAGACCTGCCGGAACACAAAAACAATAACAAAAAGAAGGGGCTGCTGCATCAAACGGTGCAGCAGCCCCTTCTGGTATTATGATTTAGACAGGGTGAGACTGATTGGTGTAATCAGCGTGGTCAGCGTCCACGCCCTGCTTCTTGGCATTGCGCTTCTCAAAGAACTTGGGTGCGACCTGCGGGAACATTGCGTAGGTCAGAACATCCTCTTCCTGCGTTGCCCACTTGGCGGCCTCAGCCTTCAGCTTGTCCATCTCGGGAGCCAGGGTGTCGGCAAAGCGGCAGGTGATGGGCTGCTCGTCGCCCAGGATCTTCTTGGTGAACTCGGGGCTGATGGGAGCGGGAGTCTTGCCGTAATCGCCGTGGACCAGGCCCTTGAACTCCTTGGTGACCATCTTGTAGCGCTCGCCCAGGATGACGTTGAACACAGCCTGCGTGCCAACGATCTGGCTGGTGGGGGTGACCAGCGGAGGATAGCCTGCGTCCTCACGAACGCGGGGGATCTCGGCCAGCACTTCGTCCAGCTTATCTTCCTTGCCTGCATCCTTCAGCTGCTTGAGCATGTTGGAGAACATGCCGCCGGGCACCTGATACAGCAGGGTGTTGGCATCCACGCCCAGGCTCTTGGGGCTGATCTGGCCGTTGGCGATGTACTTCTCGCGCAGCTTTGCAAAGTAAGCGCGGACAACGTTCAGCTGCTTCAGATCCAGGCCGGTGTCGTAGTCGGTGCCCTGCAGGGCAGCGACCAGGCTCTCGGTGGGCATGTGGCTGGTGCCAAGGCTCAGGGGGCTCATGGCAGTATCGATGATATCAGCACCTGCCTCGATGCCCTTGAGGATGGACATGGAAGCCAGACCTGCGGTGTAGTGGCTGTGGATATCCACGGGGATGCTGACGGTCTCCTTCAGCTTCTTGACCAGATCATAGCAGGTATAGGGGGTGAGCAGACCAGCCATGTCCTTGATGCAGATGGAGTTTGCACCCATCTCCTCGAGGGTCTTGGCGTAGGCTGCAAAGTACTCGTTGTTGTGCACGGGGCTCAGGGTATAGCTGATGCAGCCCTGAACATGTGCGCCTTCCTTGTTGGCAGACTTGATGGCGGTCTGCAGGTTGCGGGGATCGTTCAGTGCGTCGAAGATGCGGATGACATCGATGCCGTTTGCAACAGACTTCTGTACAAAGTACTCGACAGCATCATCAGCGTAGGGGCGGTAGCCCAGCATGTTCTGGCCGCGGAACAGCATCTGCAGCTTCTGGTGGGGCAGCTCCTTGCGCAGGATGCGCAGACGCTCCCAGGGGTCCTCATCGAGGAAGCGGATGCAGCTATCAAAAGTAGCGCCGCCCCAGCACTCGACAGAGAAGTAAGGGATCTTATCCATTTCGGGCAGGATGGGACGCATCTCATCCATCGTCATACGGGTGGCCAGCAGAGACTGGTGAGCATCGCGCAGGACGACTTCCGTAATCTTGATCGGCTTTTTGGCCATGGTTGTCACCTCTTCCTCAGTTCTCAGTTCATGGAAACCAGAACGTCACCGGAGTTGACGGTGTCGCCCTTGTTGACGTTGACGGAGGCCACAGTGCCATCCTGAGGAGCAACGATCTCGTTCTCCATCTTCATGGCCTCGAGGATGACCAGCACGTCACCGGCCTTGACGGAAGCACCGGCTGCGACCTTGACATCCAGGATGTTGCCGGGCATGGGAGCCTTGACGGCGACAGCACCGGCAGCACCGGCGGGAGCAGCAGCCTTGGGAGCGGCAGCAGGAGCAGCCGGAGCCTTGGGTGCGGCGGGAGCAGCGGGAGCTGCAACGGGAGCAGCGCCTGCGGCGGTCTCCTCAACGGAAACGCTGTAAGCAACGCCATTGACGGTAATATTGTAGTACTTCATGGAAGGATCCTCCTGAACAAAATCAATGTATGGATTCGATGTACGGTTTACGTTCCGGAACCGCTTACAGAGCCATGTTGCCGTGCTTCTTGGGCAGGCGGGCGGCACGCTTGGTGCTCAGCAGCTCAAAGGCGGCAACCACGCTTGCACGGGCGTTGGCAGCGTCGCAGGTCATATCAGCGGCACCGGCGGCAACGGCGTTGGCAGCGCTGCACACCTCAGCGGTGTATTGGGCAGCCTTGGCGTTGGTGGCGGCAATGATGTTGTCGGAAGCGTCGATCTCGGCCTTGTACAGGACAGAGACGGCAGCGCTGGGCTCCAGAGCGCTGACGGTGCAGCCGTTGACGGCGATCTTCAGGTCAGCGTTGGCCAGAGCGGTGTAGACAGGGCCCACAGCCTTGCCGGACAGCAGAGCCACCTTGGCGGTGGTAGCATCGGCATAGGTAGCAGCCAGACGGGCAGCCTCACGGATGCCGCCTGCGATGTCATCGGTGGCACTGGGTACAAAGCCATTGGTGTTGACGATGGTCAGCACGGGCACGCTGAAAGCATCGCACAGGCGGACAAAGCGGGAAGCCTTGGCCACGCAGTTGTGGCACAGGGTCTCGCCGGTGGCCACAATACCCACAGCGTTGCCGCCGATGGTTGCAAATGCGGTGTAGACGTGCTTGCCGAAGCCTGCGTACAGCTCCACAGCGCTGTCCTTGTCGATCAGGGCAGCGGCAGCCTTCTCGGGGGCAGCACCGGCGCTCAGAACGCTGGTGGGCTGCTCGAACTCGAAGATGGCGGGGCCGGTCAGGTTGTTGGCGGGCAGCAGACCCACGATGTGGGCAGCCTTCTCGGCAGCTTCCTCAGCATTGGCAGCCACGATGGCAGCCACACCAGCCTTGGCAGCAGCCTCGGCAGTGCCTGCGCCGGGGACCTTGTCGCCCTTGGCGGCGGAGGTGAACGGAGCGGTGAAGAACAGCTCTGCATCCTCAGCCATGACGCACACGTCAGCATTGGCAGCGCTCAGTGCGCTGGTGCCGCCGCACACGCCGGTGACGACTGCGATCTGGGGGATGACACCGGAAACCTTGGCGATGGTGGCGTTCAGCTTGGCACTGGCGGTCAGAACGTCCAGACCCTCAGCCAGCTTAGCGCCGACAGAGTTGTAGAACGTGACCACCGGGCAGCCGGTCTGAGCAGCCATCTCCAGGACCTTGATGTTCTTCTCAACGTCCTTGACAGAGACAGCCTCGCCGTTCTGGTAAACAGCATAAGCCTGCTGACCAGCCGCATAGCCGCAGGCAGCACTCACTGCGCCGTCCGCAAACAGTGCGGTATACTCCCCGTCATCGAAAAACTTGGCGAGGATTTCTCCTTTGTTACTCTTTGAAGCCATGGTAAGACCTCCTGCTTTTCTATTTTGAGCTTTTTATTTTGAGCTTTCAAAATTAGTATCATTATACCTTATTTTGAGAGCGTTCACAAGGGCTGAAAGGCCCATTTTGCGGAAAAATTTCACAATCTTTTCCAGAATCAGACGGTTTTTGCGCCGTGAAAGCTGAAAAAACGATCACTTTCTCCGTTTTGCGGGGGCAGTGCCCCTGCCCACAGGGCCCTTGGGACGGCGGGCGGCAGCCTTGGACTGCAGCGATGCGCTGCGGGTCTGGGCGCGGCCCTTGGCGGCGGCGGCACGCAGACCGTTGACCTCTGCCTTGGTCAGTTCACGATAGGTGCCGGGCTTGAGCATTCCCAGCTTGACCACGCCCTCGGCGTTGCGCTTCAGGCGGACAACCTCCAGACCAACGGCCTCGCACATGCGGCGGATCTCGCGGTTCTTGCCCTCTTTCAGGGTCATCTCCATCACGGTGCGGCCGGGCTCATCGGTGACGACGTTGATGGCGCAGGGCATGGTCTTGGTGCCATCGTCCAGCACAACGCCGGAGCTCATCTTCAGGATCTGGCTCTCATCGGCCCGGGGCTGCACGGTGACACGGTACAGCTTGGAGATGCCGCCCGACGGATGGGTGACAGCCTGTGCAAAGGCACCGTCGTTGGTCATCAGCAGCAGGCCCTCGCTGTCCTTGTCCAGGCGGCCCACCGGGTACAGGCGGGCGGGGATATCGC
>OGZF01000948.1_pt1 | contig 21655 bp, 18 predicted proteins | sample 1576771 | NCBI WGS metagenome assembly OGZF01 (sample SAMEA3541536, study PRJEB24748) | human gut metagenome | biome: human gut; feature: human-associated habitat; material: faeces | place: China | collected 2012
AAGGCTGCTGCAAAAGACGCTGCAGCTACTGCAGAAGGTGAATGCTTGATGGATTTGCATATTTCAGCAGAACATGTCTTCATCGCCTGTGGCTATACGGACATGCGCAAGTCCATTGACGGGCTCAGTGCCATCATCGTCCAGCAGTTCCAGATGGATCCGTTCCAGCCTTCGCTTTTTCTGTTTTGCGGCCGTCGCCGGGACCGGTTCAAGGCCCTGTTCTGGCAAGGTGATGGTTTCCTGCTCCTCTACAAACGCTTTGAAAAAGGAAGGCTGCAGTGGCCGAGGACACCTGATGAGGTCCGGGAACTCACACCACAGCAGTACCGCTGGCTCATGGAGGGGCTGTCCGTTGAACAGCCTCGGGCCGTGCAAAAGATTACGCCGAAAACGGTTTTGTAAAACAGCCGAAACCCTGCATAAACGCTAGGTTTTTCGGCTGTTTTATGGTATAATGGATTTATCACAAATCCGTAAGATTGAGGTGCCGTATGACAGATATCCGTGAACAGGAAATGCAGGGGAAAATCGATGAACTGACCGCGCAGAAAGCGTCTCTGGAAGCAGAGAACAAACAGCTGCGCAAGCAGGTCGAATGGCTGTGCAAAGCCCAATTCGGCCGCAAGTCGGAAACCAAGAAAGTCGTGTACCCGGAAGAACAGATGAGCCTGTTCAATGAAGCAGAAACAGAAGCGAAACCCAGCGCTCCAGAACCAGAAATTTCGGTCAAGCCGCACAAACGCAAGAAACAGGTCGGCCATCGTGAAGAATTACTGGCCAAACTGCCTCATCAGAAAATTGTCGTCGAACCGGAAACGACGGTCTGCCCGGAATGTGGCAGCACACTTTCGCCGGTAGGCGAAGAATTCATCCGTTCGGAAGTCGTCTACATCCCAGCCCGCGTGGAAGTGAAGGATTTCTATCGTAAAAGTTATGAATGCCGTACCTGCCGCAAGCAGGGACAGCCTGCCATCCTGAAAGCAGCCATGCCTCAGCCGGTCATCCCGCATTCTATCGCCTCGCCATCGGTGGTCGCCCATGTCATGATGCAGAAATACGGCTATGCCCTGCCACTGTACCGCCAGGAAAGCGAATGGAAACGCATTGGCCTGGCCTTTGCCCGGGCTAATCTGGCTAACTGGATTATCATCGCTTCCAAAGAATGGCTGGCCCCGGTCTATGAACGGATGCATGAGATGCTTCTGGAAGAGCGCTGTCTCCATGCTGATGAAACACCCATCCAGGTGCACCACGAAAAAGGCCGTAAAAATACGAGCAAGTCCTATATGTGGGTCTATGCCAGCACGGCTTTGAATCCCATGCGGAAAATCCGTTTGTTTGAATATGCGCCGACGCGCAGCGCCCATTGTGCAGAAACTTTCCTGGAAGGTTTCTCTGGCTACCTGCTGACGGACGACTATGTCGGCTACCGTTCCATAAAGACAGCGGGTCATTGCCTATGCTGGGCCCATGCCCGACGGAAGTTCGTCGATGCTGCTCCGGCTTATGCTAAAGAAACGGATGGACTCGAAAATACCTTAGTCAAAGCGGGTATCGACCAGATCAGCCAGTTATTTGACAAGGAAAAAGAATACAAATCGCTCTCACCGGAAGAACGGTATGAACGACGCCTCGGGGAAGAAAAGCCTATCCTGAAGGCGCTCTTCGTGTGGGCAGAAAACAATGTCGACAAACTGCTGCCCAAATCGCCGCTGGCAACGGCCATGAATTATCTCCTGTCGAACCGTGACGGGCTGACCTGTTATCTCCAAGACGGTCACTGTGACGTTTCCAACAACACCGCGGAAAACAGCATCCGACCTTTCACCGTTGGGCGGAAAAACTGGCTTTTCAGTAACAGCCCCAAGGGAGCCAAAGCCAGTGCCATCGTCTACAGCCTGATTGAAACAGCCAAAGCCAACGACTTGGACCCCGAACGGTATCTGAAATACCTTTTTGAAAAGCTGCCAAATACAGCAAACTTCAAAGATGCCGAAACCTTGGATCAATACCTGCCTTGGGCAACAAAGCCCCAGGAAAAATGCAAAGGATAAATAGAATCAAAGCCCCAGACTTATGAAGAAAGGATAGCATAAGTCTGGGGCTTTTTCTATACACTGATTTATTTTCCGCTTACCCTATTTTTCATTGATAGTACGAAAGGGATGCTTTTAAACGGGAAATAATTTTTTGTTTTATTGGTTCTGGCTCAAGAACGGTTACGGCTGATCCTAAAGATAGAATCCGATTGATAATGTCATCTTCATCAAAATCATAATAATATACGGTCAAAAGATATTGTGATAATTCTTCATCGGAAACGACAGCCTTTTTATCGAAAGGAAAGAACATAGAAAAACAGCGTTCTATGGCATTTGTCTTTCTTTTTAGGCGCAACGTCACAGATTCTTGATGTTTTTGGTAGTACTGTGTTTCTTCATCTTGAGTCGTTGTGGCAATGGGGGTATCTGTCATTACCAGCTCTTTAATTCGTTCTGGGCAGAGTCGATATAATTGTTTTTCTGATTCATTCCAGCATATGAAGCGGTATTCATTTTTTACTAAATCATAGGCTAAATGCGTTGGTGCAAGTGTCGTTTTTATTATTCTTTTTTCTTCAGTCTTCCCTGTCAGAATGACTTTACGTTGCTGGACCAGGGCTTGTTGAAAGGTTGCCAAATAGGTATGGAGTGGCTCTTGCTGTACCTTTTCGCCTATTTCTTGGATAATTGAAAAGTAAGAAGACGGGAAGACGTTCTGAACCAATTTGACATAATCTCTTAATTTATTCTTTAGTTTTTCAGGGAGAAGAAAATCATATCGCCTATCATTGAGCATTTCTTTTAGCCAGGCTAATTCTGTGTCGGATAGATGGGTGATGGGCAGTGTTCCAGAGATATTATTTATAGCGATGCCATTGGGAAAAGAAAAATAGAAGGGAATCAGGATAGTTTGTATATATTCTTGTAAGTCTGGCGATTCTGGATAGTGGCAGAGTTGTTTCACTACATCAGATTTGTGGTAGGCATGGCCGTGTTCAATAGAGGTAATAAGGCGGCATAGGTCAAGAAATAATCCGTTTTTTAATTCGCTATATAGAGATGCCATAGTTCGACAGGGCCTCCTTTAAATCATTTGTCATACGGTTGCGCAAGAAATTTTTTTTGTCTTCATAAATTTCTACATAGGGCAGTGTTCGAAGCCAAGGAAGTATTTCTAGACGATCCTTACAGTAGATGAGACAATGTGTGCTGCCCTCTGCATCTTTGATAATCTGGGTCGGCGGAAAGCCAGGCTGTTGCTTGGCTAAAATTATTTTTAATACTTCTTCTTGTTTTTTCATTGTCGGGGCATGAAGGCGCAAGTTGATGATACTTTCCCCTTGGGACTTCAAATCTGGCAGAGAAAAAGAAGCAGCGTTCCGTATCTTTTTTATGAAATCGACGCGCAGCCAAACTATTCCTGTTTTAGTCCTTAGCAATAGATATTGGCGGCAATAAAAAGGATGAAATACGATTTTCACGGGTAGGCCGGACCAACATTTTTGATGACGATATTCGACTTCGATGAATTTCTTGTTATCGATAGCATGTAATAAGATATCAACCCATAATTCATCAATGACTCTGATAAAGGCATTGTTTTTGAACTGGTACAAACGGGCAGGATTGTCTTTTTTCTGGTACTTCGATTCTAATCGCAATATATATTGAATAGAAGCGCCAGGAAGAGAGCACGGGGATATATTTCGATAAAAAGCGATAGCAGCATCTAATTGTTGTTTTTCTAAATCGGATAAATCGAGGTGAGGACGCTCATCCTTAGTATAGACATTAATGTTTCCACGCTTTTTAATTTTTAAATAACCAGCTCTTACGAGTAGTTTCAGACAATCATTGAATTGGTGATCATCTGTTGTTTCTATTTGCAGATAGCCATAGTACCAGCTTCGTAAGATACTGCTATTGACCAGGTCTTCAATCTTTTTTTTGATTTCCGGAGTGGACAGAGGCGTATCTGATGCGTAGATGATTTGAAGAATGATAATGTAGAAGAAAAGCCATTTGGGCTTCAACGTTTTCGTTTTAAACAAGGATATTAAATAGTTATCTGCTCCATGATAGGCATCACCCCAAAAGTGAGTGATGCTGTTTCGGTTGTGGTTATCAATCCGAAGATTGGCTTTTGGACAGAAAGTACGGATAAATTTCAGTTTCTTGTCATAATTTCCCTTTGTGATTTTGAAATTAGGGAAAATATTGCGATAGTAGCAGCCATATGCGATGAGCCGTAAAAATTTTCGCAGGCTGTTGAAGTCTTTGATATATGTTGAAAAAGGAGCCTGTTTATTCCAGTCTTCAAAGGAGAAGGGAAGCTGGCGGTCAGATTCATGGGCTTTCATGGTCATCGGTCCTCCAAAGTAATTTTTCTTTTATTTTAACACACTTTATGGTGTTCAGTTTAGCGAGATTCAGAACCGGCGAGTTTTTAATTTCACGTTTTTTTGAAATTATTCCGAGGTCGTTTCAGGGTATAATGAGGTGTATCAAAAAAGTCATTTATGAGAAAGGAGTCGATCTTATGTGCTTTGTTTATTTAACGGAACCGGGAATGCAATTATCTAAATCAGGCGGAACGTATACGGTGTGTAAGGAAAAAGAAGAAGTGTGCCGGATTCCGGCAGAAACGATTGAAGGCATTGTATTGATGGGGAGCGTTCAAGTTTCTTCTCCTGCTGTGGCCGATGTATTAAGACGGAAAATCCCTGTTTCCTGGATTACGACATCTGGTCAATATTGTGGCTCCTTTCAACCTCCGTCGGGACAACAGGCGCTTAAGCAGCGGCAACAAGTCTTATTGCAGGGAACGCCATTTTCGCTGGAGATGGGGAAGAAATTCATTGAAGCCAAGGTCCATAATCAAATAGCCTTGTTACAGCGATGCAACCGCACTGCGAAGGATAAGGAAGTGAAAGAACAAATTGGCTATTTAAAGAAGCTGCAAAAGGAAATCCCTTCGTCAGAAGATCGGGACCATTTATTAGGTATAGAAGGTATTTCAGCTAAAGCTTATTTTCGGACCTTAGGCCTGATGGTACGAGATGACTTTGCTTTTTCTGGAAGGACCAAAAGACCGCCGACAGATCCTTTTAATGCAATGTTGAGTTTTGGATATACGTTGTTGAGTAATGAAATTCATACAGCTGTTGTTACCCACGGCCTTCAGCCATACTTTGGCATCTTGCATGAACTGCGCAATGGACATGCTGCTTTAGTATCAGATTTATTGGAAGAATGGCGCCCTGTCATTGTAGATTCGATGGTTTGGTCCTTGGTACAGCATAGAGAAATCCGGCCAGAGCATTTTGAAAAGCGAAAGGGATGTAAAGGCGTCTACCTGACCAAAGAAGGAAGAGATATTTTTTTACGCGGTTATGAAAAAAAGATGCGGACTGCGCATGTAGTCAATGGGTATAGCCATACTTTACGACAATGCGTGATTCGGCAAAGTTATCATTACAGCCGGGCTATCATGCATCAAGATGCTTCGTTATATACGGCATATACCATTCGTTAGGAGGGGTGAGAATGAAGGATGAAGAAAAAGGTCCCGTCAGAGAATCTTGTTTGAAATATACAGTACTAATTATTTACGATGTGTTTGACAACAAAAGGCGGAGCCGCTTGGTCAAGTGTTTGGAACAGTACGCCGTGCGAGTCCAGAAATCGGCTTTTCAGGGATGCTTGACAAAGGCACAATGCAAAAAAATGAGCAAGCAGGCCCAGCGATTTATTGATGCCAAGACCGATTCCTTACGTATTTATACTGAGTCAATGGAGATGAACATTCAGTCTTGGGGCAAAAGGGCTTCGATGGGCGAAGAAGTATTAATTTTTTGAAATAGAGGAGGTCATTGGTATGCGTCCCAACTGGCTTTCAAACGATAGATGACTTTGTCCCGGAGTGGTGCCGGCGACAGCACGATAACGGCACTGCCCAGGGAGATAATATTTTGCAGGACATCGGGTTCATCAAAGTCATAGTAATGGATTTTTAAGCAGTATTCGTCAGTTTGCTCATGATAAGTGCTTTCTTTTTGATAAGAAGCGAAGAGAAGAAAGCAGCGAACGACATTATTGTACTTTGGTTGTACTTTCAGAAGCGCTTCTTGTTCATGTTTTCGTAGAAAATTTTCAAAGGTAGCTGTCTCGTCTGGCGCTTTTGCGGAAAGTATGGTGATTCCCGATACTTCGGCTGCAGGGATACGGCGGAACACTGTGTCGTCAGTCGTCGTAATCCAAAAAGAAAAGCGTTTGGCAGCGGCATCGTATTCGAGACGGAAAGGAATACAATTAAAAGGTTCATCAGGGCAGGTTCTTAAAGTTAAATTTATTTGCTGGTCTTGCATCAGGCTTTGCTGGAAAATTGTCAGTATCGTGCACAATGGTTCTTTATCAGAAGCGTCGCCTTGAGGCCGTATGTCTTCGGCAGAAAAAATGGGTAATAGCGGAGCAATGTCTTGTAAAGATGATTCCAGCTTTTGACGCAATTCTTGGGAAAGAAGAAATGTAAACTTTTTATCTTCTAGCAATGTCTTTAACCACTGTTTTTCAGCTATACTGGGGGGGGGCATCTGGTAAATGCAAGGAAAAACGGGCGACCATTCCAACCGAAGTATTTTTAAAGAAGACCGTTTTCAAGGCATCTTCTAGATGGAGAAGTTTCGTATGGATTGGGAGCTTTTTGTCGATATCCATTTCCTTATAAATTGTACCTTCCTGGCTATTTTTCAGCAGGGCGTATAGTATACCGATAAGCTGGTTATGATATTCATTAAATAAGTCCATCATAGTTTTGTAAGGCCTCCTTCAAATCTTGTTTGATTCGGGTCTGAACCTTATTCCCTTTGTCATCATAGACGACGGTGACTTGAGGGTGGAGGGTGCGAAGCCAGGGAACCAGGGCGAGAACATCTTCCGTTCTTATGCGGCAGAAACTAAATCGGTCTTGCTGATGATATTCTTCTGCATAAGGGTAGTGGTCATAAATCGTTGCTAGCAGGACGTGATGGGTTTGAGGTGAAGTATAGTGCAATTTTAAAATAACTGTAGCTGATTCTGCATGATTGTCCTTTGCTATAATTCTTTTCTTCTGCCCTTTATCCAGTGTTATGTCTGTCATACAGGATATTTTAAAGGTTATACGTGTTTCATGAATCTGGATGATAACATAAGATCGCTGATAGCTATCCAATTTTATGCGGACTGGAAGGCCAGCCCACCTCTTTGATTTATTGTGATAACGAAATGAAATGGAGCTTCCTTTGATTATGGCTGCTTGCAGCAAATATAAAGAATCATCATTCAATATGTTTAGGGTATTTCTGTTCCGGACTTGATACTTTTGAGGCCATGTCGAATGATTTAATTCCAGTGTCTTGAGCAGATCCTGGCCTGGCAGTGACAGAGGGGAAATGGCACTATAAAAAGTAATGGCATAATAAAGTTCCTTCTGTTCTTCTAATGAAAGATTCGACAGGGGCCAAGGGGATATATAGTATTTTTTATTCTTTCGTTCTATATAACCGTATCTTTCCAAATTGTGGATGCGGCGGATGATTTGCGAATTCCAAGGAAGTGAGTCTGCATGGATATAGTGTGATAGAAGCTGATAAGCCTCTTTTTTTCCTGATGATAGTGGTCCAGCCTGCCGTTTCTCCCAGTCGATATTCTGAAACGTCTTCATAAAACGATTATTGGTAATATCAACAATCTGTTTCTGAAGCAATCCTTGGGGTGATGATACTAGGACATCAAGAATGATGAAATCGCAGAGGACATGTTGTATATCAATGCTTTTCATGGAAAAAAGCGGATACATATAGTTGGATACGGTCTGATAAGCATGATTGTAAAAAAAGAATCGATGTTTTTTCTTTTCTGCAGCACATTTCCAACTGGTTGGGGATAAACAGAAATTCAGTAATTCAAGACGCCTGTCGTAGGCACTGGCATAAGGCAAGCGATTTTTTATCTGCATCCTTGAATAACAGCCATAACTGATTAGAGTGAGGAAAGGCCGCAGGATATCCAGGGATTTTATATATAAGCAGTCAGGATTTCGCGTTTTTTGCATAAAATCACCTCTTTTTTGATAATATCAGTCTTTGAGGAAGTTTTCAATGTCAAGTTTTCGCCTAATTTTAAAGTTAGCAGGATTTTATGGATTGTCTGTCGAATAAACACAGTATTATATGTGTTATTTTACAAGAAGGTGAAAAAAGATGATTCGCAATTTAGTTACTTTTGTGATGACCCCTTATAGAGAAGCTGCAGCGCAATGCTATCGGAGTCAGGATGGTTTTAGTGCTGACTGTGCTCAGACCAATGAAACGGCGTTAAAATATTTAGACTGGAAACTACAGCAAAAGCAGGAACAGATTGATGCAGTCTATGCTTTTGTTTCTGATAAGGCGCAAGAGGGGTTCCAACAATTCTGCAATATATTTGCCGATACGTCATATCCCATAATGGATGTCCCTCTTACGGACAATGGGAAATTGAGCGGGGCCTTGCCAAGTATTGCCAAGATGTTCGATTTTGTGCAGGAATATGTTCAACAACATAAAGAGGATACAATCCGTATGCACGTCGATATGACCGGCGGTCCGCGACATGCATCTATGATTATGATTGCCCTGCTGCAGATGCTGCAGTATCAGGGTATTGAAACGGGTATGGTCATTTATTCTGACTTTGGCGCAAAGACTGTTGAAGATGCAACGGATCTGATGCAGTTATATACTTTGATTTCTGGAGCCGAAGAATTTACCTCTTATGGTAATACGGAACAGCTGCAACGCTACTTTTCCAGACAAGAAAATATTTCCTTGCCACTGAATTCTTTACTGTATCAAATGGAAAATGTATCAGAAACGATTCGCGTCTGCGGAAGTTATGAAACGATGGAAATGCAGCTTGAGTTACTGGAAAAAGCCATTGTCCAATATGAAGCAGCTATGACGGATAACGAAGCGGCTAGTGAACAGGATGGAATCTTTTATAAGTTGTTGCCTCAAATAAAAAAAGAATATCAATCTATTTTGCCGGAGGCCCCTCAAAAAATCAATCCTGCAGATATTATTACCTGGTGTGCCAATAGAGAATTTTTGCAGCAGGCGTTGACTTTCTATACAGAATGGCTGCCCCGCTATCTAGTCCAGGAACATTTCATTAATATAGACGATGCCCAAATCGTTGAAACTTGTAAGCGGAGTGGAAACTTATGGTCCAGCTGGGAAATATATTTTTTGAAGAATTATCTGCCTAATATATGGGATTTAGAAGAAATCCGGAATGCAAAAGGCCCTTTGTCCGGCAAGCAAATCAACTATGTCGTCCGGCTGTATTGCGATCAGGAAATAAAATTTCATGAATTTGTGAGTTATGTGAGTGGAAAGAATGAAAAGATGGATGCGTTATTGAAGGAAATAGGTCGTATCGAAAAACGTTTGACAAACAGACCTTTTGTAAATAGCCGTATCTTTCAAAATCTTCCACACAAGAATTTGGCTTATCAGGTTGTTTGTGCGGCTTGCCCTCCGAAACAACCGCTTGACGCCTTTATTACCAGCCGGTTTTCTAAAGAAACGTCTTTCAAGAATATCATTTTTAAAGCGATGTTGGCGGTCCCAAAGGATAAACTTGCTGAACTATTAGCTTTAGATGGAGCATATGACAATAACAGAAAGCCCAAAGAAGCACTAGCACAACAAAGGGCTGATGTTTTTAAATGGTTGTTCCAGCAGAAAAAGATTACATCGCCCTTTTCTGCGGAACAGGTTTGCGAATTCGTCAAGACTTATACTTATTCAGTCGATATGTGGCGCAATACGTTCAATCATGCCAGCAGTGTCGATGCTAATAAAGAGACAAATGACCAAATCAGGGATGCCATCATTCACAGCATCGCTTTTTTGACTCATGCTGATAAAGAGAAAGGATGAAGCTGGTGTTATATCATATTGAAATCCCCATAACATTTCCAGAAGAACGCCATGCTCATCCGGCTATGGGGTCTATCTTCCATGGTGCGTTAATGGAACGCTTTCCGCCGGAGGTTGCCAATGCGTTTCACCAAGATGGGATGAGGCTCTATAGTCAAAGCATTCTCTGGAATGAAAAGAAAAACACGTCCTTGTGGTGCATAGGTGCTTTGAATGATGAAGTCGCAGCCGTTTTTCTCGATGCTTTACAGACGTCATCTGAACTGTATCTGAAACAACAGGGGTATGCCGTTCACTTAGGTCCTGTTTCTTGCCGGAAACAAGCTTTTGATCAGCTATTGCATTTCAAAAAGAAACCGAAAGGTGCGGAGGTCGTTTTTTTGACGACTACCAGCTTTAAACGCCAAGGCTCTTACGTACTGTTTCCAGAGCTGCCGCTTTTATATCAAAGTGTATTGCTGCGATGGCCCATGATGACATCAATACCCATGGAGCCAGAAACCGCTCAGGTGCTAGGCTATTATACGGTTATTCGGCAGTATGATTTGCATACGGCTTTATTTCATCTGGAAGGACGGTCTGTACCGGGATTTGCAGGAAGATTCGGCATCCGTTTCTGTGGGAACCAGGATGTGAATTGTTTGGCTGCAGCTTTATTGCAATGTGCTGTTTATACCGGGATAGGAATAAAAACAGCCTTAGGAATGGGAGCTGTCCGCGTCCGGATTTTTGAGTGATATGAGGAGGGAATCGTTATGAGCGAACAAGCTATTTTGTTTGATACCCGGTCGATTCAGCGATATATTTTTTCCGGGAATACGCTGAAAACCAATATCGGGGCTTCTTATTTAGTAGACCATATTTTTGGAGATATTCTTTTAGGCAAGGTGTTAAGTTCTGAACATCGAGATAAGTATGAAATCAGTTCAGTTGATTTTACATCTTGGCAAACGGCAGCTGAACCAGTCAAAATATTGCCTGCTGACTGTTATGTTGCCTATATTGGCGGTGGTAATGCGTTGCTCCTTTTCCGTAAAAAAGAAAAAGATTACCGCAAAGACATCGTCACCGCTTTTACAATGCAGTTATTAGTCGATTGTCCTGGGTTGAAGACAGGTGCTGCCATTGGCGATATTGACTTATCTTCATCGGAAAAATTCCAGACAAGTCTAAAGCAAATGTATGCACTTTTGAAGCAAAATCAGAACACTGTATTTCCCCGTGTCAATGTCCCTTATACCGGATTGACCCTGGCTTGCGACGTCAATGGGGAAGCGGCTAACTTTTATGATACAGAAGGTTTGATTGATAAAACACCCCGTTTTTCTCGCAAGAAGTACGGGCGAAGACAGGAGCTGCTACGGATGCCAATATAGAATTGAGAAGCAAGTTCAAAGAACAGCTGGGGGGAGTTTATCATTTTCCCATGGAACTAGATAAGCTGGGGCAGCGGGAAAACGAAAATGATATTGCCATTGTCCATATTGACGGCAATCAGATGGGCGTTCGTTTCAGCAAATGCCAGAATTTAGCGGAACGAAGCCAATTATCGCGGGAAGTCAAGGAACAGACTGAAAAAGCTTTTGCCAACTTGTTGGATACAATTACGAAAGAATATTCGGAGTATGAAGAGTTCCTCGATTTGAAGAATAACTATTTACCCATACGACCGCTCATCTTAGGCGGTGACGATGTTACCTTTGTCTGCCCGGCTAAAATGGCCATTACCTATGCGAAACGATTTATGAATTTCATGAATCAGGACTTAGGAATTTTGACTGTAGGCGGTTCAAAGCAGATTTCTTCTTGTGCCGGCGTAGCTATCCTGCCGACGGCATATCCTTTCTTCCGAGGGTATCAGCTGGCAGAACAGTTATGTGATGCGGCCAAAGCGAAGTCGCGCAAGGATGCATCGACGTGCTGGCTGGATTTTGCGATTCTTCATGGTGAACAGGCTCCGGAATTATCGCAGATCAGGCAGAATGAATACACTGGAGCTTTGGGAAATATGCATTTTGGTCCTTATCGCGTCGATGATGATACAGATAAATATGCTTTAGAGGCATTGATCCGCTGCGCTTCGGTATTTCGCGATGACCTGCCCAGCAGTAAGGTCAAAGGAATGCGCTTCGTCCTTCAGCATGGGAAAGCAGATATCCATACCTTTATGGAACAGTGGCATCATCAAGAGCTGTATATGCCGGATATCACACAATGGGAAAATTATACTTCTGAACTTTGGTATGGCGTGGACGGAGCTCCGTTGGAAACGCCTTATGTAGATGCCATTGAAATGATGGATTATATTCCAGAATTTGCAGGTTAAAGGAGGTCGTGTTCATGGAAAATTATACTATCACGATTCGTACTATTTCGCCATTATGCCTGGGCTCCGGGCAAGCCGATGTCAATGTCGATGCCGATATTGTGCATGATAAATATGGTCTTCCTTATTTTCCAGGGAAGCGCTTGCGCGGCCTGCTATATGAAAGTGCCTTGGAAGTTTCTGAAATGGCTGCTTTATGTGGACAGCCTTTTCTTACCCAAAGAACAGTCGATGAGTTGTTCCACCATGTGAGCGATTCGCCGGTGCGTCTCATCATTCCAGACTTTCATTTGCCTGATTATGAAAAGATGATTGAAGACTGGCAAGTTTTGCAGACTACGTTCAAAGATACCATTCGTCCGGAAAATGTCCTGGATTATTATACTTCCTTGCGTTTCCAGACGGCGATTGATGAAAAGATGGGGCTTGATGAAAAGATGGGGATTGCCAAAGACCATTCCTTGCGGAATATACGCGTCCTGAATCGGGGGATTACTTTTAAAGGTACGGTGTCGCTCATAAATGCTTCTGAAATTCATGAACAGGCTTTAGCGTTAGCCCTCCAAAATTTACGCTGTGCCGGGACCAATCGGAATCGTGGTTTTGGCCAGATTGAATGTGAAATGGACGGACAATATGCTTTGGTTGATCAGGCTTTTCGTAAAGGAGGGAATAACTCGTGAATCTTATAAACATTACTATAAAAACACTGTCGCCAGTCGTTCTTACTGGAGCGGGGAGTTCCCGCATTGTTACCTCGTGCAATGACTCCTTTAGTGGTACTATCCTGCGTGGCGTTTTGGCGGGCAAGTATATCCAGGATAAACAATTAAAAGAACACGCAGAAAGAGATAAGGACTTTTGCCGTTTCTTTTTTGAAAAATTGCGGTTCGTACAGGCCAATCCTTTCGTTCAGGGACACAGGGCTGCTGTTCTTCCCTTATCTTTGATGAAAGCTAAAGATAAAAATGCCTCCCGTCCTATTATGGATTTATTGCAGGATGCCCCGGCAGCTGGCTATAAAGGATTGAAGGGGATGGCCTGGATTGCAGACAATATGATTTATCCGGTTGCGGTTCATAGCAGTATGGGCTTTCACATGAGTCGTTCTTCTGAAAGTGAACGATTAGGTGGACATAGCCAGGACGGAAAAGTATTTACTTATGAATCCATAGATGCGTATCAAGTATTCCGTGGAGCTATTATAGGTGAAAAAGAAGATTTGAAAGATTTCCTTCAGGCTTTTGAAACAAATCAATTTGTTACGCGCTTGGGACGTTCTAAATATACGCAATATGGACAATGTGAGATTGCTTTTTCCGACATCCAGGATTTGCCTGATATTTTCTCCTTAGAAGAACATGTTTTCTTAATCCTCGATACCCCGCTTATTCCCTACTTTGGCGATGCCACTCGGGCAGATGCGGTTTTGCAATGCGTTGTTGATAAAATGAATCAGCTGACAGAAAGCGATGATTTTTATTTAGGAGCTGTCTATGGGGCTAGTCAGAGTATTGAAAACTTTGTCGGCATTTGGGCTATGTATCGGCCGCAGCAGCAAGCTTTGGCAGCGGGGACAGTTTTTGAACTTTGTAAGAAATCGGCATGGACGGATCAGGATAAGCACCTGTTGCAGCTTTGCCTGTATGGTGGTGTTGGAAGCCGTACGGAAGAAGGATTTGGGCAGATTCGCCTTTGGCAGCATCAGAATTTAGCGTTGGCTTCTGACACGAAAGGTACACTGAAAAAGACAGGATCCTATGCTATACAATCAAGAGAAGTCAAGCAGGTCGTTTGGCATATTTTAGAAAAACGATTGGCTGAACAGTTGCAAATCCAGGCCTTTGAAGATGTAAATCAGTTAGAGTTTCCGTCGAAAGAATCTATGACACATACTTTTGCACGATTAGAATCTTGGCTTGGAAATCGCAATGAAGTGGAACATATCCGTGACCGTTTTTATAAACGGATACACAGTGATGTACGGGACGGCAGTCCGATGAAGAATCATCTCCAGGATTTACGTTTTCAGAAGCAACAGCTCTTGGATATTTTGTCGGGTAGTGCACCGATGCCATTTGAGCGGCCGGAATCTTTGCAGGCATTAAAAAACGCTATTCCGTCTGCCTTAGCCAAAGAAGTTGAATTCAAAATATGGGAAGACAGCACATTGAAAGACAACATGTTCTATGAATATTGGTTATGGTTTTTCCGCCATGGACGGAAACGAGCTGTACAGAGAAACCGGGAAAGCGAGGCGGACTAATATGGGGAACAGAAATAAAGCACAAATACGTTATCAGATTCTTGTCGAAGGGACTTTACAATTAGATTCTCCCCTTTTGATTGGAAGCGGCCAAGATAAAAATAAACCAGAAAAAGATATCCATGTACTAAAGGATCAGAATAACAATCCTTTTATTCCGGGGACTTCTATTACCGGCGTATTGCGGCACATGCTTTATGGAAAAAATTCGGAAGCTGCGAAAATCTTATTTGGATATATCGGTCAGACTGGAAGTGAAGCAGGCTTACAGAGTTCAATTATAATTTCAGATGTCCTTTTAAAGGATACTACGATTGTTGTCCGGGACGGCGTATGCATTGACCCTGATACGGGAACGGCTAAAAAAGGACAAAAATACAATTATGAAGCCATTGAACGTAGTACGTCACAGCATAAAGCTGCAGGAAAGTTTCATATGGTAGTTACTGTCAGAGATTATCAAGTGGAAGTACTGCCGAATTGGAAGAAGGTCATCCGGGATTTAGTCAATCGACTAGCTGTGGGAATCCGTTTGGGGGCTTTGACGACAAAGGGGTTTGGACGCGTTTCGGTGCCGGATATTCAGGCGGGCGTTTATGATATGACCCAATTTTCGGATGTAAAGAAATGGCTTTTGCGCCAGCCTTCTACACAGGTTGTAAAGGGAGAAAAGGAAGCATTTCAGCCTAAGGGGACTTTTATCGTTACCGGACAATTTGCTTTGAAAACGTCCTTATTAGTGCGGAACAAGGAAGTGACGGATGCTGATAGAGATAATAAAATTCACGCTATCCCCATGAAGAGCGGTGGCGATTACCTAATTCCCGGCACCTCCGTCAAAGGGGTTCTCCGGCATCAGGCCATGTATATTTTGCGGACTATGGGAAAAACACAGCTCTTAAGTCAAGAATTTGATAAATTAATGGGCTGCTCAACAGAAGAAAATATGCAGAAGAGCCGATTTATGACCGATGAAGTCTATATCCAGCCGAAAGACGTAGCACCGCAAAAACAGACGCGTAATGCCATCGACCGTTTTACAGGAAGTACGATGGATAGCAAATTATTTGCAGAACAAGCCTTATGGCAAAAAGACAAGAAAATTCCGACTGTTACCTTGCGATATGCGATTGATGAAAGCCAGGATTGGGAACGAGGTATGGCCTTGTTTTTATTGAAGGATTTATGGACCGGCAATGTGGCTTTGGGCGGTGACAAATCTGTAGGGCGCGGGTATTTGCAAGGCCTTACGGCGACCATTCAATATTATCAGGATGAAAATACCTTGAAAGAATGGAAAATTACGGACAACGGTAAGGTGGTTCAAGGTGATTATGTAGAACTGGAAGCATTCGCCAGTGCCTTGGTTCAACATCAGTGAGGAGGCATGAAATATGAACGATATGGATTTAGCAAGAAATCCATTGCATATACAACATGGAAATGTAGAGAAGATCCTTATTAATGGTGAAAATAGTTTGGATACTATCTTGAAAACGTATTTGACGGCAGATGCCATCGTTGTATGCTGGCAACGTCATCGCATCATTTGGGGACTCTGGAAAAATCAAGCTTTACAACTGGCTGACGATACAGAATTAGATGAAGATAAGATTCTGGAAATCCGCGTTTTTAATGAAAATGAAGAAATCCATCTGGTTCGCAAAGAACAAAGCTACTGTGGCCGATATGTACATGATGGGGCAGGACAAGGATACGCCTATGTAGATAGTTTATCCCGTTTCTTTGGCAAAAAACAGGGACAGGCTGATGGATATATCACGCTGCGTGATAGCGAACGTTTCCTTACAATGACCCTGCCTTGTAATGATTCCTCGTCAAGCTATTACGGCTTGGTGACACGGAATTATATTACAGCCGATGATACGACCGGCCAGGCCGGTTATACCGATTATCGCTTTGTCAGAATTACGTCAGCGGAAGGAGATATTAACAATGGATGATATACTTGAAGCGTTCAAGAATGCCCATCTAATTAGTGAGGAAGAAGCAGCGGCTAGAGAAAAAGAAAAGGATGAAGCCGCAGCCAAGAAAAGTAAACAGCAGACAGAAGAACTGGCCCAGCGTAGTAAATCTCGAAAATATAAACCGCAAGGATATAAAAAACGTTCTGCATCTGCGTCTTATTTAAGTGGTCCTTGCGCCGAATATATTCCACCTGCGACAGCCTCTTATAATTTCGTGCCCATGGTACATGCTGTGCTGCCGTCACCGTTGGATCCGCAGCATGATTGGCAGCATATGACCGACAAAGAATGTCAGGCTGCCTATAGTGAGTATATCCATAGCCAGCCAACCTATAGCGGCTCCTTAAACTTGCGATTGGAAAATTTGACGCCTCTGTTTGTAGGAGCTGGAGAAGGGACTGAATTCTTTTCGCCTGCTGGTAAACCAATGATTCCCGGTAGTACCTTGCGCGGGATGGTCCGCAGCCTTTTTAAGATTATTACGGCCGGAGCGATGCGGCGAAATGAAGATTTCACGGACCGTCACTTATACTTCCGTTGTTTAATGGCACCTAATAGTATGAAACAACTGACTGAATTGCACGATTATTATGTGTCGCGAATGGCAACGAAAATAGAAAAGTGTGGTGAACCTATCGAACGCAAAAAAACAAAAAAGGGGTTTTTATTCCGAAAAATAAAAGATGGCTCCTACTATATTTCTCCATGCCGAGAAGGACATGTTTCTATAAAAGAATATGACAAATATTGGCGAAAAGTTGGCAAGAAATCTCGTGTTGATTGGTATGATAAAGATCATAAGGCGTATATTTTAACAGGGGAGCAATCTTCTGTTTTGATAGCCCATTCGTCTTCTAATCGCAATCTCAAGGAAAATGTTCGTTATCTTTATGATCCGAATTGGCAGACTGAATATCCTGTTTCTGAATCCGTTATTCAGGACTATCGGGATGACAAGAATCGCAGAGGCGTCGATTTAATAAATGAATTTAAGAATAAAAAGAAGAATACAGATGTAAAGTGTGGTGGTGAAGCTCAACGCTTTGCCAATCGGGAAGATATTGACTTTCTGGCACCGTGCTACTTCGTTCTAGAAAATAATCAAGTCCAGGCCTTTGGTCATGGCCGCTGGTTCCGTATTCCTTATCGCAAATCCGTCGGTGACCGTATAGATGATCGCTTGGAAGATGAAAATATCGTTGACTTTACCGATGCTGTTTTTGGCCGAAAAGCTTTATGGGCTGGCCGCGTTTCTTTTGAAGATGCACAACTTCAATCGGCTCCTGCTTATGCCTGCAAGGACTATGTTATCCCTTTGATGAAGGCGAATCCGACATCGTATCAGCTTTATTTGAAACAATCTAGGCAGCTGCCGGCTCATTGGGACAGCCCGGCTGCTGGTGAAGTCAGAGGATATAAGATGTACTGGCATCAGCAAATCGGCAACAATGACTGGCGGACTCCGTATTCAGAAGGGTTAGAGCAGCATACGCATGAAATTCATCCTTTAGTTAAAAATAATGTCTTTACGGGTAAGATTCATTTTCGCAATTTAACAGCTATTGAATTGGGCGCCTTGCTTAAAGTTTTTCAATTAGGCAATGATAATCAGGATATCGTCTATAAATTGGGGTTAGGGAAATCCCTTGGGATGGGCAGTGTCAGAATCCAAGCCAAGCTCTCTTTAGATAGTGGCGGACGCTATACGGCACTGTTTGATAAGGATACGTGGAAGACTTCAGAAGATGTTGCTGATACGACACTTTTCTTGAAAGCTTTTGCTGATTATGTATCATCGTGCTTTGAAAAGGATAAGAAAATTTATCAGGAATATAAAAAGTCATTGGATACGCTGGCTCTTATGCTGGATTGGAACCATACGAAACTTTCCAATTGGAACGAACGAGTGGCTACGATGTGTGAAGGTGTAAACCAGGGTTCCATCTCAGGTGGCGTTGACGAACGCTTCAAGCTGCGGAGTATATTGCCGATTGCAGAAGATGTCGTGAAAGGGAAAAAATAGGTGATTCTATGAAATTCATTAATTTAACACCTCATGATGTCCGCATTATGTCTGAGGGAAAAGAAGAAGTATTCATCCCAGCCTCAGGTCAATGCGCGCGGTGTGAAGTGAAAGAAGAACTTTGTGGATATATTGGTGATATTGCTATCTATCATACCTCGTATGGTAAAGTACAGGACTTGCCAGAACCGAAAGAAGGGGTCTATTATTTAGTATCGACAATCGTTGCTAAAGCCTGTAAGGGCCAACGCGACGATTTGCTGGTGCCATTTGACTTTATTCGTGATGAAAGCGGAAATATCATCGGATGTAGGTCCTTGTCAAAAGTACAATAGTAGATAGAAGTTCAGATATAAGAATGACCGCCAACAGTGTAAGGACATTATTGGCGGTCATTTTTTATTACCCTTATTCAATTCAATCATAGAAATCAACTTCCTTTACGAACGGGAATCTGTAGCAGCCGTAAGAACAGCCATGATGGCAAAGCCAGCGACGAACCAAGGCATAAACAACATCTCCTTTCAAAAGGCTATATTAATCATCATCAGAGAAAATCTCATCAAGGACGGAAAGCAGGACCAAATCAAACAACGACATCATCTATCACCTCCTATTAATGAGAACTCAGAACGGAAGCTGAATCATCTGTTTGGGCAGATTGGCCATGAAGCACACTCCTGGCGGCAGTGGCTCCAGCGACGAACATGACAACTTCTTCCAAAGCAAGGGCTTCAGCAACCGTGGTGACGGCAGACCCAACAAGGGGAGCAAGGAAAAATGGCATAGGAAAAACCTCCTTTAGGAAATCAAAAAAACATAGTAGCGAATCCGCTTAGTAAATATCGATATCGACGTAAACATCAATGTCCATGAATCTCACCTCCTTCTAGATACAGACCGTGATTAGTCATCACTAAGAATTTCTTTGATAAGCGTGCTGATTGCACTTTCAAGCAGAATCATATCATTCACTTCCTTCCACAGAATTTATAAGACTAAATGCTTCTTACAGGACCTTGATAAGCGTACCAGATATAATTTCAATCAGGGACATATTATTCACTTCCTTTTACAAAATTCATAGGGCTGAGTGCTTCTTACAGGACATAGTATATCGTAATCTGGCAACCGTCACTTGCCAGAAAAAGTAGGAAGAAGAGAAAAAATGCAGGTGGGATTTTTCACAAAGTCTGAAATTAGGAAATCAGCCTGATTTTTTTTTTTGAAAAAATGCCGACAAATGCCTTTATTAAGCCATCTTTTCGTGGTATACTATAGGCATGGAGAAGCCAGAAAATAGAAAATCCGCCCCGCATCAACAAATAAGCGGTTTCCAGGGTATCCTGAAAGAAATTCTCACAGGAATCAAGGCTTCTCAAGGTAGTCCCCCGAAAACCGGGTTTTGAACCCGCATGGTTAAGCCGCTGACAGGGGGCGCTCTCTTATAAGGGCATAATCCCCGCAAGGGGACTGAAACACCATAGCTGAGTTGAACTTCCATGAAGTCATCGGCTTATAAGGGCATAATCCCCGCAAGGGGACTGAAACTTAAAACTCATCCAATATTTTTTTACTCTTTCGCAATCACTGGCCTTATAAGGGCATAATCCCCGCAAGGGGACTGAAACGTATATAAATTTGATAACGGCCAGTATGGTAATGAATTCCTTATAAGGGCATAATCCCCGCAAGGGGACTGAAACTAATTGACCCGACTGATATTCTATCATGTTGCTCACGACTTATAAGGGCATAATCCCCGCAAGGGGACTGAAACTAATCAGATTATAATAAAAATACCATAATTCTTTGACTTATAAGGGCATAATCCCCGCAAGGGGACTGAAACACTCAATCTTACGAAGTCTATCAATCTCTGATTTAACCTTATAAGGGCATAATCCCCGCAAGGGGACTGAAACTTGCCTTATGAAAATGAATGAAATCCTTAAAATTGCTGAAGCTTATAAGGGCATAATCCCCGCAAGGGGACTGAAACTGATGTAACTCTTAGCTCTACAAATGAGAAAGAGAAACCCTTATAAGGGCATAATCCCCGCAAGGGGACTGAAACTAAATGGAGGAGGATTCTTATATGGAAAGAAGTAAATTTCTTAAACTTATAAGGGCATAATCCCCGCAAGGGGACTGAAACATGAGTAGAATCTTTGGTCTTCGGACTAATAATAAGACTTCACTTATAAGGGCATAATCCCCGCAAGGGGACTGAAACTCATAGTATCTGTTGAACGAACCGCCTGAGCAATTTAAACTTATAAGGGCATAATCCCCGCAAGGGGACTGAAACCGCTTTCATCACAGTAAACTGCGTAGTACTTATCTTCCTTCCCTTATAAGGGCATAATCCCCGCAAGGGGACTGAAACTTGCCCATTATTAAAAGTTATTCTAAGCTCATCAAGACTTATAAGGGCATAATCCCCGCAAGGGGACTGAAACACCCTGAATTGGATGTATGGGTCTTGATCAATCCAAACTCTTATAAGGGCATAATCCCCGCAAGGGGACTGAAACTTAATGAAAACCGCCGTTTTGCTACAGCCATCAAAGAAATCTTATAAGGGCATAATCCCCGCAAGGGGACTGAAACGGTTATATGCCGCCCCATCATTATGCACATATGGTGCGTTTTCTTATAAGGGCATAATCCCCGCAAGGGGACTGAAACAATTATAATTCATACGTATCACCTCAAATCAATAATATCTTATAAGGGCATAATCCCCGCAAGGGGACTGAAACTGTCAATGATGTCATACTTGAAGTACTTAAGCGTAAGTCTTCTTATAAGGGCATAATCCCCGCAAGGGGACTGAACGCAAGAAAAACTACTTTAGATAGAGTGGGGTGATAAACATAAAAATAACCGCCAACAGTGCAGAACACCGTTGGCGGTTATTTTTTATTACCATTATTCAATTCAATCACATCCAATATATTCAAGGTTTTTCAAAAATGGAATCGTAGCCATAGACCATAGTATCACCTCCTCAATCATGGAAAATCCGATAGGCCGACGTGGC
>OGZF01000949.1_pt1 | contig 21632 bp, 15 predicted proteins | sample 1576771 | NCBI WGS metagenome assembly OGZF01 (sample SAMEA3541536, study PRJEB24748) | human gut metagenome | biome: human gut; feature: human-associated habitat; material: faeces | place: China | collected 2012
AACCGGGCTTGCCCTGCATGAGCTGTTCAAAGGCCCGGTCGCTGCCGGAAGTGAAGTACATAGGCCGTCGCCTCCTTTCTGCGTTTGGGCAAAAAGAAAAGCCGCAGAATATGAAAACTCTGCGGCTCCGCCCATGAGAAAGGGACACCGCTTGCACGATGTACCTTTCAGATTTTATATCGTTGTTGAGGCTATAATTACTCGTTGTCTAAAGTAGTAAATAAGTAGTAAATTCCCAGTGGTCATTTGAGAAAGTCCAGTAAAATCAAGGGCCTCTGGCCTCTATTCATGTGCTGCCCAGATACTGCCGTGGCAGATAAATAAAATCTTTTTCATAGCAAAAACCCATTTCCCTAAAAATATCATTTACGGGTCAGTCTGGCATCCGGCTCAGTATAACACATTTTTCCCCACTTTGCAAAACGCGGAAAGACTGCTATAATGGGAGAAAACGCAAGGGGGCTTTGGAATGGAGCTGCAAAAGGGGCGGCCTGCGGACACGGCGGGCCGATTGGAAAAGGAGATCCGCACCTATGACCTGCTGGACCGGCTGGGTGTGGCATACGAGAGGGTCGACCACGCACCGGCTATGACAATGGAGGTCTGTCAGGAGATCGACCAGACGCTGCAGGCGGTCATCTGCAAGAATCTGTTCCTGTGTAATCGACAGGAAACAGCCTTTTATCTGCTGATGATCCCGGACACGAAGGTTTTCCATACAAAGGATCTGTCTGCACAGATCGGCGCGGCGCGCCTGTCCTTTGCCAAGCCGGAATACATGGAAAAGTTTCTGGATATTACGCCCGGCTCGGTCAGCGTGCTGGGACTGATGAATGACACCGGGCACCGCGTGCAGCTGCTGATCGACGAGGATGTGCTGAACAGCGAGTTTGTGGGCTGTCACCCCTGCATCAACACGTCCAGCCTGCGGCTGCGGACAAAGGATTTAATTGAAAAAATCCTTCCCGCTGTGGAGCACGACTTTATCAGGGTGAAGCTGTGAATTTTACGGACTTCCGTGCGCAGAAACATTGACAAATGTCCGCTGTTTGATTATATTTTATAGTATATAAATAAAGGAAGAAGCCACCTGCCCGCTGTGGGCAGAACGGCTTACAAGGGAGATACATCATAATGGCAGAAGAAAAACGTAAACGCATTCTTTCGGGCATTCAGCCCACCGGCACGCCGACTCTGGGCAACTACATCGGCGCGGTGCGCAACTGGGCCCTCTTGCAGTCCGATTACGACTGCCTGTACATGGTGGCCGACCTGCACAGCCTGACCGTGCGCCAGGTGCCCGCAGACCTGCGCCGCCGCACCCGTGAGCTGGCCGCCCTGCTGCTGGCCGTAGGCATCGACCCGAAGGAGCATGTTCTGTTTGTACAGAGCCACGTGCCCGCGCACACCGAGCTTGCCTGGGTGCTGGCCTGCAACACGCAGTTTGGTGAGCTGTCGCGCATGACCCAGTTCAAGGATAAGAGCGCCAAGCACCCCGACAACGTCAACGGCGGTCTGTTCACCTACCCCGTGCTGATGGCAGCGGACATCCTCATCTACAATGCCGACCTCGTGCCCGTGGGGCAGGATCAGACCCAGCATCTGGAAATTGCCCGCGACATCGCAGGCCGCTTCAACGGCATTTACGGCGATACCTTCACCTTGCCCGAGGGCTACGTGCCCGCCGCGGGCGCCAAGATCATGTCGCTGGCCGAGCCGACCAAGAAGATGAGCAAGTCCGACACGAACATCAACAGCTTTATCCTGATGACCGATGACAAGGATGCCATCGTGCGCAAGTTCAAGCGCGCCGTGACCGACTCCGACGGCGTAGTCCGCTTTGACCGCGAGACGAAGCCCGGCGTGTCCAACCTGATGTGCATTTACAGCACCTTCACGGGCAAGTCCAACGACGAGATCGCTGCCGAGTTTGAGGGAAAGGGCTACGGTGACTTAAAATTGGCCGTGGCCGAGGTCACCGCCGACGCGCTGGCCCCCGTGCAGACTGAGTATGCCCGCATTCTGGCCGACAAGGCCTACGTGGACGAGGTCCTCAAAAGCGGTGCGGAGCGTGCCTCCCGCCTGGCCAACCGCACTGTCAGCAAGGTCTACCGCAAGGTTGGCCTTTTGCAGCTGGATAAATGACGCTGTGCCTTGACAAATCCGTTTTGAACCCGTATAATATATAAGTTAGTGCGGCTCCCCAGTTGGTGCCGCACATCTTTTACTATCCATTTTACGTTAGGAGACACTGCTATGGCTAAAGAAGTTGTCGTTACCCGAGAGGGTTATAATAAACTGGAGCAGGAGCTGGAAAACCTGCGCACCGTCAAGCGTAAGGAAGTTGCCGACAAGATCAAGGTCGCCCGCGGTTACGGCGACTTGAGCGAGAATGCCGAGTACGACGCCGCCAAGGAGGAGCAGGCTTCTGTGGAGGCCCGCATTGCCGACCTGGAGGCTACCCTGAAGCTGGCCCGTATCATGGATGAGAGCGAGCTGTCCAACGACACCGCCTCCATCGGTATGCACGTCAAGATCCTGGCCGAGGGCGATGACCTGGAGGACGCCGAGGAGTACGACTTGACTGGCTCCACCGAGGCTGACATGGATCTGAACCGCATCAGCGACGAGAGTCCCGTCGGCGCGGCACTGATCGGCTGCAAGGTCGGCGACAGCGTTGATGTCACCCTGCCCAACGGCAACATCATCACGTACAAGCTGCTGGAAGTCAGCCGCTCGAAGTAATAATCCGCAATAAATTCTGAAGGGGCGGATGCTTGCATCGACCCCTACAAGCAACCCATATCAACAGAATTAAAAATCACGAAAGGACGATCTCACATGGAGCAGAATAAGCCCCAGACCGAGCAGGAGCTGACCCAGCAGGCCGCTGTGCGCCGCCAGAAGCTGGCAGACCTGTGCGAAGCCGGTCATAACCCCTTTGAAATCACCAAATATGCGCAGGATGCGTACTCGGCCGACCTCAAAAATGAGTTTGCTGACCTTCCTGCCGAGGCTGAGACCGGAAAGATCGTCTCTCTGGCTGGCCGCATGATGTCCAAGCGCATCATGGGCAAAGCCAGCTTTGCCCATCTGCGCGACCAGAAGGGCGACATCCAGATTTTTGTCAAGCGCGACCTGCTGGGCGATGAAGCCTACGCTGCCTTCAAGAAGCTGGACATCGGTGACATCATCGGCGTCAAGGGCGAGGTGTTCCGCACGAAGATGGGCGAAATTTCTGTCCGAATCTCCGAGCTGACGCTGCTCTCCAAGAGTCTGCTGCCCCTGCCCGAGAAGTTCCACGGCCTGACGGACCGCGAGGCGCGTTACCGCCAGCGCTACGTTGACCTCATCATGAACCCCGAGGTCAAGGACACTTTTGTCAAGCGCAGCCTGATTTTGAAGGAGATCCGCGCCTATCTGGACGAAAAGGGCTTCTTGGAGGTCGACACCCCCATCCTGACCCCGTTCGAGATCGGCGCGTCCGCCCGCCCCTTCTACACCCACCACAACACCCTGAACATGGACATGGTCCTGCGCATTGAGACCGAGTTGTACCTCAAGCGCCTGATCGTGGGCGGCATGGACCGCGTGTATGAGGTTGGCCGCATCTTCCGCAACGAGGGCATGGATCCCAAGCACAACCCCGAGTTCACGACCATCGAGCTGTACCAGGCATTCACCGACTTCCACGGCATGATGGATCTGGTCGAGGAGATGTACAAGCGCCTGGCCCTCAAGGTCTGCGGCAGCCTGGAGATCACCTACCAGGGCAAGCAGATCGATATGGGTCACTGGGAACGCCTGACGATGGTCGAGGCCGTCAAGAAGTATTCCGGCGTTGACTTCAACGACTGGAAAACCGACGAGGATGCCATCGCTGCCGCCAAGGAGCATCATGTAGAGCTGCCCGAGGTCCCGACAAAGGGCGCGATCCTGGCCGAGTTCTTCGATGCCTTTGTCGAGGATAAGCTCATCCAGCCCACCTTCATCTATGACTACCCCGTCGAGATCAGCCCGCTGGCCAAACGCAAGCCCACCGACCCGGCCTTCACCGAGCGCTTTGAGTATTTCATCGACTGCACCGAGTACGGCAACGCATTCAGCGAGCTGAACGACCCCATCGACCAGAAGGCCCGCTTCGAGCGCCAGGTCGCTGAGCGCAAGGCCATTGAGCCGGACTGCAAGGCCCAGGTCGACTACGACTACGTCAACGCCCTTGAGTACGGCCTGCCCCCCACGGGCGGCCTCGGCTTCGGCGTGGATCGTCTGGTCATGCTGCTGACCGACAGCGCGTCGATCCGTGACGTGCTGTTGTTCCCGACAATGAAACCTTTGGACAAGGATAAGACCGAAAAGGCCGAGACCAAGGAGGAAGAAAAGCCTGTTGAAGCGGCTCCTGTCGTCGAGGAAAAGATCGACTTTTCCAATGTGGAGATCGAGCCGCTGTTCCAGGATCAGGTGGATTTTGACACCTTCTCCAAGAGCGATTTCCGTGCCGTGAAGGTTAAGGAATGCGAAGCCGTGAAGAAGTCCAAAAAGCTCTTAAAGTTCGTTTTGGACGACGGAACCGGCACAGATAGGGTCATTTTGAGCGGAATTCACGAATATTATGAGCCGGAAGAACTGGTTGGAAAGACCTGCATCGCCATCACCAATCTGCCTCCGAGAGCGATGATGGGCATTGATTCCTGCGGTATGTTGATCTCAGCCGTGCATCACGAAAACGGTGAGGAAAAGCTCCATTTGCTGATGGTGGATCCCCACATCCCGGCAGGCGCAAAGCTCTATTGATCGACCCCTGATCGGGCTAAAAAAGCCTCTCGTACACCAATCCGTACACCAATTTACACCAAGGGTGCACCACGGATGCCGAGAAAAATGTGCGATTGAATTTCAGCCTCGCAGAAGTGATTCTGCGGGGCTGTTTTTTTTGAAAACTATATATTCAGATATGAGACTCGGTGAGAAATCACCGGGTCTTATTTTTTGCGCTCACTACGCCTACTAAACAGGCGCAGTGGGCGCTTTTTTGTTTTCTAAAACCGGCACAAAAAATTTTTTTGAAAAAGTGTGGGAATCTCGCAAAAAAATTCGGCAAAGAGAAAGTGAGAAGGCGATGAGCCTTCCGTGAACCTTGAAAACCGAATACACATTCATCAGATACATTCCTGCGCGGAGGCGAAAACCTCAGCCGAATGAAGGTGCGCCATGACCCTCCTGTCCATCCGGGTGATAACGGAAAGCAAGGAGACGAGCGTTTCCGAGCCATTCAGAAATATCCGACAGCTACGGATACGGCCATAAAACGCAGCAGGGATAATGATACTTCTCTACGGAGCTGGCGGAGAACCCGGCAGGGGTGAGATTCCCATGGACCCGATTCGCTATCGGGCGTCTGATGACTTCCTTTTCTGCATTTTGGGTTCGAGGAAAAATGAAATGCAGCGACGAAAGCCCCAAAAGGTATTTTGAGGCTTTCGTGGATCAGAAATGATTCAAATAAAGAGAAAGGAGGAAAACCCCATGGAAAACTGTAAGGTGATCGCCATCACGAATCAGAAGGGCGGCGTTGGCAAAACGACGACCACAGTCAATCTCGGTGTGGGACTTGCAAGCTCCGGGAAACGGGTCCTGCTGGTGGATGCTGATCCGCAGGGCAGCTTAACCGTGAGCCTCGGCATAAAGAACCCCGACGAGCTGGATGTATCGCTGTCGTCCCTTATGCAGTCGGTCATTGATGATGAGCCGCTTGCGGAGGGTGCAATTATCCGGCACCAGGAAGGTGTGGATTTGCTTCCCTCGAACATTGAGCTCTCCGGTATGGAAACAGGTCTGTTCAATGTCATGAGCCGTGAGTATGTTCTGAAGAACGCCATCGACGGCATGAGAAAGAGCTACGACTACATTCTGATTGACTGTATGCCCTCGCTGGGTATGATGACGGTCAATGCGCTGGTTGCGGCAGACAGTGTGATTATCCCGTCTCAGCCGAACTTCCTGTCAACCAAAGGTCTTAACCTGCTTCTGCGCTCCATTTCAAAGATCAAGCGGCAGATCAACCCGAGATTAAAGATTGACGGCATTTTGCTGACGATGGTGGATAACCGCACCAACAACGCCAAGGCGATTATTTCCTCGCTTCGTTCTACCGTGGGAGAGAACATCCGCGTGTTTCGTTCCGAGATTCCCTTTTCGGTAAGAGCTGCGGAGTGCAGTCTTTCCGGAGAGAGCATCTTCTCTCACGACAGGAACGGCAAGGTCGCAGCAGCGTATGAGGATCTGACGAAGGAGGTGACAGAGCTTGAAGAGCGTGCAAAAAATCGATCTGGGCCTGACCGGGTACGATGAGCTTTTCATGAATGACGCGGAGCGAAAGGAAAATAAACTCCCGCGCATTTATGATATTCCCCTCTCGGAGATCGACGATTTTCCCGACCACCCCTTCAAGGTGAAGCTGGACGAGGACATGGATCAGCTTGTCCAGAGCATCAAGGAGCGTGGGATCATCACCCCTGTCACCCTCCGACCAAAGGAGGATGGGCGGTACGAGATTGTGTCGGGGCATCGCAGAAAGAAGGCCTGTGAGCTTGCCGGCTTTGACACCGTGAAGGCTGAGGTGCGGGAGATGACCCGCGACGAGGCCATCATTTTGATGGTGGAATCGAACCTGCAGCGTTCTGTGATCCTGCCGAGTGAAAAAGCTTTTTCGTACAAGATGCGCTTGGAGGCCATGAAGAGACAAGCAGGCAGACCAGCTCAAGATAATTATTCCCCATTGGGGAACAATTCTTTTGGAACAAAATCCTCAGACGAAATGGCTGCGGAAGTGGGAGAAAGCAAAAATACTATCTTCCGCTATATTCGCCTTACCGAGCTCATTCCGGAACTTCTGGATTTGGTTGATGAGGGGCGCATTGCGTTCAGACCGGCAGTGGAACTCTCTTACCTGCAAAAAGAGGAACAGCGCGCCCTGCTGGAGCAAATCGCCTACGCAGATGCCACGCCATCCCTTGCCCAGGCCATTAAGCTGAAGCGATTCTCCCAGGACGGAAAGCTGCACAACGAGGTCATCGAGTCGATTATGAGCGAGGAAAAGCCGAACCAGAGGGAGAAGATCAACATCAAGTACGCCGAGGCCAGAAGGTTTATCCCTGCCAGCGTTCCTTACGAAAAAACCGGTGAGTATATTCTGAAAGCGCTGGAATATTATCACCGGTATCAGGAAAGGCAGAAAAGTCGGAATGACGCAAGATAGGTTCTTCGCCAAGGGGGCAGTCTACCCTTTTGACGCTGCGTCAGCGCCGTTCCCCCTCTCACACTCTCCCCCCCTCATTTACCGGCAATACCAGCTCAAAAGGAAAATATACAGGCGGCACAATTGAAGAAAACCAAGTGCATTCGTACAATATGAGAAAAAACAGTCATTGGAGGTCATCCCATGAAAAAGAATCTCATGTTGTGCGCGCTCCTGCTTTCCGTATTGCTTTCCGGATGCGCCGCAGAGCCATTGCAAGGGCAAACGGCAGGAAACACACCGAAAGCTCCAACGCCACAGGAAGGAACGCCTGCTTCCTTTGAGCCGGTATCCACAGAACGAAACGATCCCACAGAAGCCGTCGATCCCGCAGATTCCATGCCGAATGAGGACAAGCACGAAAGCGGCCCTGCTATTTCTTCTGAGCCGGTAAGCGCACCCACGGAATCGAATGCGCCGGCATCGGAGGAAGCCAAGCAGCCACCCGTGCTTCCGGAGAAGCCGGAGGAAACAGAAAGCCCCACAGAGGGACCATCCGTTCCTGCGATAAGCGAGCCGGAACCGACTCCGGAGCCCGAGCCCACATTTGATATCGACTGCTGGATTTCCTACGCAAAAAGCACGGCGGTGAGCTTGGGGCTGACCTTGGATAGCTCAGCAACCGATTGCTGGGACAATCCGATCACCGCGAAGCCGACCTGCATCTACCTGGAGCGAGACATTAACTCACGCCTGAACAGATATGCGAAGGATGGGGAGATAACTGCTGTCTGGATCTGGTATGAATGCGTCGGCACAAGCAGCTACCTGATCTATATCGGGTACGCATAAGCATCAACAAATCAATACACCGAAATGAGCATCGTGGAAGCACGGTGCTTTTTTCATGCCTTGAAGGAGGACAGAACGAATGAAGAAGATTTTCAAAAGAGGAATGTCAGGACTGCTTGCAGTCCTCATGGCATTCACCGTGCTTGCGGGCTTTGGCACGACCACAGCCTTCGCCGCAAGCGAAACAGCGGAGTCCTATATGATTTCCTTCCCCCGTGACGGGGACGCTGCTCAGATTTACTCCGAGGACGCATGGGGACACTCCGCCAAAAGCTATATGAATGGCTGGGCAACAGGCTCCAGCAACTACACCACACTGCACTGTATGGATTCCTTTGACGGGAAGGTGTGCTACTGCATCGAGCCCGGCCTATCCCGAAATGTCGGCGATACCTATCACGGCTTAGGTGAGGATTTTTGGGATAACTATCCCAGCCAGTACAACAACACCATCGAGCCGGACGATATTAAGCTGCTGCTGGGGCGTATCATGCAGTATGGCTATCAGGGCAACCTTTCCACCTCGTGGAGATCGCAGAATGATTCCGATGCGGATAAGCTGGCCCACGCCTTCGCTACCCAGCTGCTCGTTTGGGAAACGGTTGTGGGCGAGCGCGATGCGGACTTTGACCATGTGAGCACCGGCGGCTATGACGAGATCCTGTCGCTGGTTTCCCCCAATCATCCGCTGTATAGCCGAATCATGGACTATTACGACAGCATCGAGTCCAGCGTGCAGAGCCACGCCGTTTGCCCGAGCTTTATGAGCAGAAGCAGCGGCGGCGCAAAGACCATTGAGCTTGCGTGGGACGGCAGTCAGTACATTGCCGAGCTCACGGATACCAACCACGTGCTGTCACAGTTTACCTTCTCTGCCAGTGAGACGGGCTTTCATTTCAGCGTGTCGGGCAATACGCTCACTATCACCACCGATACGGCTCCTACCGGTAATGTGACGATCTCCGCAAGTCGAAGCGCTTCCCGCTGCGGCGTTCTTGTTTGGACGGACTATAAGTACGGCCCCAACGGCGGCGTTCAGGATACCATCACCTATACGGCCTCCGTCAGCGACCCTGTAAGAGCGTTTCTCAAGCTGAAGGTCAGCTATGGCGGCGCTAAAATCATCAAGACCAGCGAGGACGGCAGGGTGGACGGCATTACCTTCACCATCACCGGCGAGGGCGTCAATCAGACCGTTACCACCGACCGGAACGGTGAAATTCGCATCGACAATCTGATGCCCGGTGTCTATACCGTCACTGAACAGAGCTACGACAAGTATGTACCCCAGGAAAGCCACCGTGTTACCGTGCTCGCTGGGCAGACGGCGACGGTTTCCTTCAACAATGTGCTCCGCCGCGGTGATCTGACCGTGACCAAGACCTCCGAGGACGGACTGAACCAGGGTGTGAAGTTCCACCTTTTTGGAACCTCCCTCAGCGGTCTGCCCGTGGATGAATTTGCTGTTACCGATGAAAACGGTGTGGCGGCTTTCAAGGATGTGCTTATCGGCACCGGCTACACGCTGGAGGAGATGGACGCCGCCATTCGCTATGTGATTCCCGACAGTCAGAGCGCCGCAGTGGAATGGAACAGTGTAACCAATAAGAGCTTTTCCAACATCCTCAAGAAATTCAATGTCACCGTCACTAAGAGTGACTGTGAGGTCGGAACGGCGCAGGGCGACGCTTCGCTTGCCGGTGCCGCCTACGGCATTTATAAGGGCGATCAGCTTGCGGATACCTACTACACCGACGAGAACGGCCAGTTCACCACCGGCTATTATGTCTGCGGCGACGACTGGACGATTCGTGAGATCAGCCCCTCCGAGGGCTATCTGCTGGACAGCACCGTTTATGCTGTCGGTGCAGAGGCGGCCAATTACACCGTTGAGCTGAACGCTGCGCCTGCTGTGGCTGTTGCCGAGCAGGTGCAGAAGGGCAATATCGCCATCATCAAGCACTCGGATAACGGCGATACGCAGATCGAAACTCCCGAAGAAGGTGCTGTGTTCGCTGTCTATCTGAAAGCCGCAGGCAGCTATGAGGCGGCAAAGGATACAGAGCGGGACTACCTGACCTGCGATGAAAACGGCTTTGCCCAAAGCAAGGACCTGCCCTACGGCGTGTATACCGTGCATCAGGTCTCCGGCTGGGAGGGCCGTGAGCTGATGAGCGACTTTGATGTGTTTATTGCCAAAAACGGCGAGACCTACCGCTACCTCATCAACAACGCCAACTTCGAGTCTTTCATTAAGGTCATCAAGGTAGACGCAGAAACCGGCAATACCATTCCCTATGCGGGTGCGGGCTTCCAGATCTTCCGTCCGGACGGCTCCAAGGTGGAAATGACCTTTACCTATCCGGAGGTTACCACCATCGACACCTTCTACACCAATGACGCCGGTATGCTCATCACGCCGGAGAAGCTGGAGTTTGGCAAGGGCTACTCCCTCAAGGAGGTCTCCGCTCCTTACGGCTATGTGCTCAGTCATGAGGCGGTCAAGTTCGATGTGACCGAAGAGAATTCCACCGAGGAAAGCGGCGTGACAATTGTTGCAGTGAAGCTGGGCAACTACGCGCAGAAGGGCATCATCAAGATTTCCAAAACCGGCGAGGTGTTTGCCTCTGTTACGGCGGCGGACGGGGTCTATCAGCCGGTCTATACGGTGCAGGGTCTTGCAGGAGCAACCTATGAGATCAAGGCAGCGGCGGACATCTACACTCCGGACGGCACGCTGCGCTGCAGCGTCGGCGAGGTGGTAGATACGGTGACCACAGGCGCAGACGGCACGGCGGAGAGCAAGCCGCTGTATCTGGGAAAATACGGAATCACCGAGATGAAAGCCCCAGATGGCATGGTCGTAAACAAGGACGCCCATACTGCAGAACTTGTCTACGCCGGCCAGGAAATTGAGATCACCGAAACCGCAGCCAACTTCTGCAACGACAGACAGAAGGCACGGATTTCTCTTTCCAAGGTGCTGGAGCAGAATAAACAGTTCGGCATCGGCATGAATAACGAGCTTTTCGCCGTGACCTTCGGCTTCTATGCCGCCGAGGAGCTTACCGCAGCAGACGGCTCTGTCATTCCGGCAGACGGACTGATTGAGATTCTGTCCCTTGACGAAAACGGGAAAGCCATGCTCAAGAGCGATGTTCCCTTCGGCAGCTACTATGTCAAGGAAATCAGCACCGACAGCCACTATATGCTCTCTGATGAGAAGTACCCTGTGACCTTCGCCTATGCCGGTCAGGAAATCCCCGTTGTGGAGCTTGCCGTCAATGACGGAAAGAGCATTACCAACGAGATGATCTACGGAGAGATCCATGGCATGAAGAAGGATGAGGACGGCAAGGCGCTGGCCGGGGCTACCATCGGGCTGTTCCTTACAGACGGCACCGAGCCTATCCTGACCACTGTTTCCGCAGAGGACGGCAGCTTCTCCTTTACAGGTATCCCCTATGGCGAGTATGTGGTCCGTGAAATCGCCGCGCCGGAGGGCTATGTGATGGATGAGACGCCTTATACCGTGAAGGTAGATCAGAACGGCGCTGTGGTCGAGATCGAGATCACCAACAAGCTCATTCGCGGCAGCGTTCAGCTGACCAAGGTGGATAAAGACTATCCCGATCATCACCTGAGCGGCGCAGTCTTTGAGGTATACCGTGGCGGAAAGCTTGTGGGCCAGATGGAGGAGCTGTCCGACGGCGTCTACAAGCTGGACAATCTGCCCTACGGCGATTACACGCTGAAGGAAACCGAGGCCCCCAAGGGCTTCTTCCTTGATGAGAAGACCTACAGCTTCTCCATTAAGGAAGATGGTAAAACCGTCGTCGTGGAAAATGAGGCCGGAAAGGGCTTTGTCAACCAGGCACAGACCGGAGGCATTCGCATTGAAAAGACTTCGGATGACGGCGTGCTGAAGGGCTTTACCTTCCGTGTGGAGGGCTCGGATATCACCGGCAATGCCTTCAGCAAGGACTTTGTGACCGATGAGAAGGGTCAGATCCACATCGAGGGGCTGCGCATCGGCGATTATGTGATCTCCGAGGTGTCCAACAAAGCCAACGAGAAGTATGAGCTTCCCGCAAATGTCACCGTAACCGTTCACGAAGGAAAGACGGTCGTTGCCAAGTTCCATAACAAGCTCAAGCCTGTTACGGATATCCCCAAGACCGGAGATACCACCAATATGCCTCTTTGGGCAGCACTTGCCGGTATCTCTGCAATCGGTGCAGGTGCGGCGGCTTTCTTTACCTTCCGAAAAAAGAAGGAGGTAGGCAAGCATGAGCGCTAAGGTCATCATCGGCATCGGTCTTGTGGTGTTTATTATCGCAGGGCTGATCGTTCTTCGCCTGAAGAACAGAAAGTAAAAACGCCAAGGGGCGGCATCCGCAAAAAGATGCCGCCCCATTTGCAAAAGGAGACGCTATGGAAGAGACAAGAAAAATCGGAGATTACTCCGTAAAGTATTCCATGTATATCGGGCACAAGGATATTGCTCTGGGCGAGAATCCCAACGCCGACAAGGATGAACGGTATATGTGCTGCTTTGTAGAGACCAACGCTATTTTCGAGCGCTATTCCGGGGTGCTGGTCAGCGACGATTTTGCGGAGATTGCAAAGGTGTTCGGACAGCGCGTAGCAGACGCAGCCGAGGAAATTATTCAGGAAAACGAAAGAGCCTGTCAGGAGGTCGGCATGAATGAGGAACTCACAACAAATAGTTGTAAGCCCATTTCCTATGAGGATTCCATCGAGAACAAGGTGGTTGTCGTCAAGGGTAGCATTCTCCGGCCTGAGTTCCGCCACGCCAATCACCAGCTTATGCTGTGTACCGGCGGCTTCGGCGCGCAGGCCAATGCGCGAGGCCGTACCTGCTGCTGCATTTCTCTGTACGACGGGAGAAGGACCTCCTTTTACCGCACGGATTTTCTCGGCGTCATGGAGGAAAAGCGCCTTCCCGAATGGGCGCAGAAGGGCTTGGAGAAAGCAAAAGAGATGCACGCGCAGGAAAAGAAACCGACTAAAGAAAGAGGTGACGCAAGATGATCGAGTATGGAAAAAGAGCAATGATCGAGGCGGAGGACAAATATACCTTTCGCCAGAGCACGCAGATTTCCATGCAAACCGGACTGATCGGCCACCTCCGGGCAGACATGGATACAGACGGCAACGGCTTTTTCAGCAGCTGGTTTGATTTCCGGGAGGAGCTGAAAACCGATGAGTTCAAGGCGGAGTTTGACGAAGTCATCAACTCTCTGCGTGAGGACGGCGACATTCTTCATAACCGCAGGGCGCTTGCCAAGTACTGCTACTGCACCCCACAAAGCCGTATGCAGGAGGAGCCGGGCTACTATGGCGTTCGTGTGGACACCGAAAAATATGCCTATCTTCTGCGCCTGAACCCGGACAGGGGCGAATACAACCTGTACTGCTATTGCTATCGCCGGGACTGGCTCGATCAGCACATGAAGGACGCAGAGAAAGGAATCCGTTTTATTGACAGCCATTACAAGGAGCTGTTTCGCATTCCGGATGGCGGCAAGGTGAAAATCCACTATTCGTGGAATGAAGACCAGATTCGCACCTGCCGCTATATCGACGATTACCATGTGGAGATCGGGAGCAACCTCTATCACATCTGCGAGTTTGCCGAGCGCATGGAATACGGCGGCCATACCTGCGAGCCGATTCGGGACAACCTGCCCGAGCAGTGCTACAGCGTTCTTTCCGGCAGTGACGAAATCATTATCATCAAGCGCGGCGAAAAGGGCTACTTCAAGACGGACATTCCCGTTACCGACAAGGACGAAGCCCGGAGCATCGTGAATGAGTATAATGCAAAGCTCGGCGTCAGCAAGGCGCAGGAAGAAGCCATGAAGGCCGGCTCTATGTTCGGCTTTCAGGTGCCCGCCGCAGACCCTAGAAATTACGATGCGGACGGAAAACCTGTGATGCCGAAGGACAGAGGTGATGCACGATGAGTAAGGACGATTATCGCATCTGGTCCAATGCTGACCTTGACTATGAGGAGTGGAAAGACTGGATGGAGGAAGAATATCCGACGCTTTCCGAGGACGAGCGCGTCGCCATGATGTATGAGGAAAATGGGCATTATCTTGAGGACGAACGGCTCAATCTGGACATTCAACTTTCTCAGCCCATTCTGGTCGTTGCCGATCTGGGGCTTTGGAATGGCAGGCGCACGGGATACAAAGAAATTCCCAGCGGCAATATCCGGGACTGCCTTTACTCTGATTACGACTACACCACATGGTATGTGGACCGAAACGGAGATCTTCGGTGCGATGATACCCACCATGACGGTACAAACCACTATCTCTATCGGGTGTATAAGGACAATATTTCGGAGGCGCAAAAGGACCGGCTCAAAGAAAAAATCTACAACGGCACAGCCACCAGAGCAGACATTGCCCGCATCACCCGCAGGCTTGGTGATGAGATCGGGAAGGTGTACGGCTGGAGCTTTCCAGCCCGGCAGAGAGAGCGAGGTGAGGCACGATGAACCACGCACTGCCGAGCGAAAGTTATATTGCCAGACTGGACTATTTGGCTTTCAACGGAAAAGTATGCAGCAGCGTTGAGTACAGCGACGAGCAGCGCTTCCTGGAAGACCTGAAGGAGTCGCTCTATCACGGAGAGCCGCTGTGCGTCGTTCTCTACCGAGACCGGAACGGCAAGACCATTTCCCGTGCGTTTCTGAACGACCTGGATACACTGCCAAAAGGACTTTTCATAGAGGACAGTTCCCACAGAAAGCCGAAGGAAAGGGGTGAAGCACGATGAGGGTAAATGCCATGACAGAGAAGTTTGAGGATGTGACGGTTCTGGGGCATCCCATGCTTTTTACCTGCCTGCGGGTAGACCGTGATACCGTTCCACAGGGTATGTACATGTACGAGGTTCGCCACGATGATGACCAACAGGGCGAGCCGGTTCAGATTGCCAACTGGATCATGGTGAATCATTGGGGAACGTTGATTTCCAATAGACCCATTCGCTTGGAGCCCCGACCGGATGGGAGAAACGCCTACCGCGACATTGATCCTGAAAACGATTGGAACTATGAGGGCACGCTTACTACCGTGAAGGAGTACATGGAGAAGAATCCACCGGCGGTTCATAAGCAAAAAGACCACGAACCTGCGAGATAAGGAGAAGCTATGGATAAGAAGAAAGCCATCTGCGAGTATCTCCGTAAAAATCATATTGGCAAAGAAAATGCCATCCACAGCAAGGAGCTTGAAAAGCTGTTTCTGCTTGACGGACGAAATATTCGCCGCAAGATCAGCGCCTTGCGACAGGATGGCTTTCCTATTTGCAGCGATGAAACGGGCTACTATTACGCAGATAACCAGAAAGAGATCAATACCACCGTCTGCCGGCTGAATGAGCTTGTGACCAAGGTGTCCAACGCCAGGACCGGGCTTTTATTTGCGTCGATCCTCGGAGAGAATGCGCAGACCGTTGAGGTCACGATCAAAGTAAGATAAGGAGGGAGTTCCCATGCCGAGCAAATACAGAATCATTTTGGAGATGGCGTCCCAGACTGCCAGGGACATTGCCTCCAATGCCGACCGTTATACCGACTTTCTGATTACGGCGGCAAACAACTACAAGTACAGCTTTAAGGAGCAGCTGCTTATCCATGCGCAGAAGCCGGATGCAACGGCGTGTGCGGAAATCGACACATGGAATAAACTCGGCAGATGGGTAAACAAGGGCACGAAAGGCATCGCGCTGCTGATCGACAGAGATGTTCCCTACAAGCTGAGACATGTCTTTGATATCTCCGACACCAACAGCCGTGCCGGAAGGAACATCACCCTTTGGCAGATGAAGCCGGAGTACGAATATGCGGTATCGGAAAGCCTTCAGGCCAGCTTCGGTGATGTGGAGGAGCCGCGAGATTTCCCGCGCCTTCTCATAGATATTTCCGGTTATGTCGTGGAGGATAATCTTTCAGATTATCTCATGGAGTTGAACGCTGTCAAAGCCGGCAGCTTTCTGGAGGAGCTGGACGACACAAACCTTGAAGCGTGGCTGAAAACCTCGCTGAAAAGCAGCGTCGCTTTTATGGCGCTCTCCCGTGCGGGGTATGAGCCGAGGCAGTATTTTGACCGGGAGGATTTCAGCCACCTCTTTGACTTCAACACCGTGGAGGTTATCTCCGTGCTCGGTGCCGCAGTCAGCGATATTTCTGAGATGGTCATCCGTGAAATGGGCGAAACCGTCAAGGAAATGGAGAAGGAGGAAAAGCGGAAAATTTGCACATTTGCGCAGACCGGTCCTTCTGCATATCATAAGAACCGAACAGAAAACAAGGAAAGGAGCAACGAACATGGAACTGACCTATACGATGCAGGGGAACTATCTGATTCCCGATCTGACCGTGCCGGAGAGCCCGAAGCTTGGGAAGTATGGAATGCTGCGGCGGACATTCCTCCGCAAACACCGGGATGGGATCTACACCGGGATGCTGCTGAACGGAACACTGAACAGTCATCTGGAGGAAGTGGACCGGCAAGCCAACGAGATGATGGAACGCCTGACCCGACAGATGGCAGAGAAGCAGGGAGTGACGGAGCGCCTGAAAGCGGAAGATCAGATGCAGTGGGTGCAGATGATGAACTCCATTCGCCACTCGGCGGAGGAAGTGATTCTGAACGACCTGATCTACGCGTAACGCTCCCCACAGTTGAACAGCAGCAGGAAATCATCGCAGAAGCGGAGGAAGAAAAATCCTCCGCTTTTGCTATTTCTCAAGAGGACATCGACGCCATTCTGACACGGGGCAGCGGCATCCATCAGGGCAAATTCCGCATCTATGAGCAGTTTCTCAAACAGGATTCTTCTGAGAACAATATCGCCTTTTTGAAAAACGAATATGGCATCGGCGGCGCGTATCCTGCAATTTCCGGCAGAAATCTCGATGAAAGCCACGACGCCAAAGGAATCAAAATCAGCAGAGGCAGAATCTCTCAGCCCGATGCAGAACTGCTTTTGCGGTGGAATAAGGCCGAGAAGCGGATCGGGGAGCTGATCCGAGCCGACCGCTATCTGAGCCAAGCAGAAAAGGACAACTATCCTGCCTACCGGGAGCAGGCAGAAGCTCGGAGAAATCGAGGTGAAATCTCTGATGAGTTCCGGTCGATTGTCTATGATTACAATGACTTCGTGACGCAGCTTGGTGAGGAAAGCAAAGCATTGAATCTGTACTATCTCTCAAGCTGCTGGAGTGCGTTCAGCGTGGGCGAAAAGAAAATGCACGCCCGTACTGCGGAGGGTGACTTCATCCTCCCCATGATGCGCGAAGCAATGAATACGATCATTGCGGACAACACCCACTTGACCGCACGGTGCGAAGCCATGCTGGAAGCGTTGAACAGCGATGTGGCGAAGTCCCTTGAGCCGACCTTTGATGAGCTGAACCCTCCCCCGGAGCCCCGGAAGGAATACCGCTATCATCTCGGCGATGCAGTCTATATCGGCACACAGGAATACGAGCTGCTGTCTTTTGACGAGAAGAAGGTCGTCCTCTTTGATACGCAGTTCCCGCTGTTTAACAAGGAGCTGACTCGTGAAGAGTTCGATAACCGGCTCAAAGAAAATCCGCTGAATGACAGGCTGCTGCAAGTCGTGGAAGAACTCCCTGTCGCAGACAATACGAAGGCGAGAATATCCCTTGACACCGGCAGTAACAAGGTTCACTGGATTTACTTCAATCCCGATGCAGATGCAGGCGGACAGTATGTTTCCGGTGATCTTGATTTCTCTGTTTTTGAAGAGCTTGTCGAGCAGTATGACATTGCCAGCCATCCGGAAAACGCCGCCGACTTCCGAAATGACCTTGAAGAAATGTCGGATCAGTTCCTTGCGGACATCAATACTCCGTTCTTCATGGAAGCTGAAAATGACTATGAGATGGACTGCGACTATGTCGAGTTCACGCCGGAAAACCTCCTGAAGATTCACGAGGATATTCTGTCTTTAGAGGCAGACCGGGAAGCAGCGCGAGAGACTGACCGATATGAGGCGGAGTTTGGTGCGGACGGCACACGGGTATTCAGAGAAACGGAAGATTTGGCAGAAGACGATTCTGAAATTGAGAGCCTAACGGACGAAGAATTGGATGCTCTGCCCATCAGCACCGTCAAAGACGGCGAGGTCGTGACCTACCCCAATGCGGAGGCCTTGCTGGATGACCAGGAAGAAGCGCTCGCCCCGCCTCTACAAGTGAAAAGGCCTTCCAAGATCGCGCCTCATGTGCTGCACCCGGAGATCAACACCGAGTACCGAACCAACTTCCAAATCGAGAGCGATGATATCGGCGTGGGCACGCCGCTGGAACGGTTCTATCACAATATCCGTGCCATTCAGCTTCTGAATAAGCTGGGTGCGGAAAGCCGGTTGGCGACACCCACCGAGCAACGCGTGCTTGCCGACTATGTGGGCTGGGGCGGTCTATCCGAGTTCTTCAAAGAGGACAATCCCCATTATACCGAGCTGAAGAATGTGCTTTCCGATGAAGAATATGCGTCGGCAAGAGAATCTACGCTGACGGCCTTCTATACGCCGCCCGTGGTGATTAAGGCGGTGTACAGCGCCTTGGAGAATATGCACTTTCAGACCGGCAATGTGCTGGAGCCCTCCTGTGGCATCGGCAACTTTATGGGGCTTGTTCCCGAAAGCATGAATGGTGCGAAATTCTACGGCGTGGAGCTGGACAGTATTTCCGGGCGAATTGCGCAGCAGCTTTATCAGAAAAACAGCATCGCAGTGCAGGGCTTCGAGAATACAAACCTTCCCGACAGCTTCTTTGACGCTGCAATCGGCAATGTCCCCTTCGGGCAGTTCAAGGTGCCCGACAAGCGCTACGATAAGCACAACTTTCTCATTCACGACTATTTCTTCGCCCGCACTTTGGATAAGGTGAGGCCCGGCGGCGTGATTGCTTTCATCACCTCAAAGGGTACGCTGGATAAGGAAAACCCCAATGTCCGAAAGTATATTGCCCAGAGAGCTGACCTCCTCGGTGCTATCCGGCTGCCGAACGATACCTTCAAGGCCGCTGCCGGCACGGAGGTCACATCGGACATTATCTTTCTCCAGAAGAGAGACCGTCTGATTGACATTGAGCCCGATTGGGTGCATCTGGCCACCGACGCCAATGGAATCCGGATGAACGCCTATTTTGTGGACAACCCTGAAATGGTGTTGGGCGACATGCAGATGGTCAGCGGGCCTCACGGCATGGAGTCCGCCTGTATTGCTTATGAAAATGCAGAGCTTGGGGACCTCTTGCGGGATGCCATCCAGAACATTCATGCCGAGATTACCGAATTTGAAATCGACGATCTTGAAGCGGAGGATGAGGACCTTTCTATTCCTGCTGACCCTGATGTGCGCAATTTCAGCTTCACGGTGGTGGACGGCAAGATTTATTACCGTGAAAACAGCCGCATGAATCCCGTGGATGTTTCCGCGACTGCCGAAAGCCGCATCAAAGGCATGATTGCCATCCGTGATTGTGTCCGGACGCTGATTGAGTACCAGACGGAGGACTATCCCGATGCCGATATCAAGGCAGAGCAGGAAAAACTCAATCGCCTCTATGATGATTTCAGCAAAAAATATGGGCTTATCAGCGCAAGAGCCAACAATTCGGCATTCAATTCCGACAGCTCCTACTGCCTGCTTGCCTCACTGGAGGTGCTGGACGATGAGGGCAACTTCCTCCGCAAGGCAGATATGTTCTCCAAACGAACCATCAAGCAGAAGGTAACGGTGCAGTCGGTTGACACGGCTTCCGAGGCCTATGCGCTGTCCCTTGCAGAAAAAGCAAGAATCGATATGCCGTATATGTCAAAGCTCACCGGCAAAACCGAGCAGGAGCTGTTTGAGGATTTGAAGGGTGTGATCTTCCTCAACCCCATGCACATAAGCGAAGAGGACGGCAAGCCGAAGTATCTTCCCGCAGATGAATACCTCTCCGGCAATGTCCGCGAGAAGCTCGAATGGGCACGGCGCAGCGCAGAACTCTATCCGGAGGATTATTCCGAGAATGTGCGAGCGTTGGAGGCTGTCCAGCCCGTTGACCTGAAGGCAAGCGAGATTTCTGTCAGACTCGGTGCGACCTGGCTTCCTCCAGAAACCATCGAGGAGTTCATGTTTGAGCTGTTCAGCACCCCGCGCTACTGCCAATGGAACATCCATGTTCACTACGCGCAGTACACCGGCGAATGGAATGTGGAGGGAAAATCCTATGACCGCAGCAATGTAAAAGCCCACAACACCTACGGCACCGGCAGAGTTAATGGCTATAAGATCATGGAGGAAACCCTGAACCTCCGAGATGTAAGAATCTTTGACTACATCGAGGACGGAAACGGCAGGAAAACGGCTGTGCTCAACAAGAAAGAAACCGCCATCGCACAGGGCAAGCAGGAGCTTATTAAGCAGGCCTTTGCAGACTGGATATGGAGCGATCCAGAACGCCGGGAGCAGCTAACCAAGCTGTATAATGAGAAGTTCAACAGCATTCGCCCCCGTGAGTATGACGGCAGCCACCTGAATTTCGTGGGAATCAATCCGGAGATCACGCTGAGGCCGCATCAGGTCAATGCCATTGCCCATATCCTCTACGGCGGCAACACCCTGCTTGCGCATGTGGTGGGGGCTGGGAAGACCTTCGAGATGGTAGCGGCGGCCCAAGAGAGCAAACGGCTGGGCTTGTGTCAGAAAAGCCTGTTTGTGGTCCCCAATCATCTGACGGAGCAATGGGCGAGCGAATACCTCCAGCTCTATCCCTCCGCCAATATTCTTGTCGCCACCAAGAAGGACTTTGAGACCAAGAACCGCAAGAAGTTCTGCGGGCGCATTGCCACCGGCGACTACGATGCGGTCATCATTGGGCACAGCCAATTTGAAAAGATCCCCATGTCCCTGGAACGACAGCGTGCCATCCTGCAGCAACAGCTGGATGAAGTGCTGGACGGTATTTCTGAATTGAAGAAAAACCGTGGGGATAATTTCTCCATCAAGCAGCTGGAGCGAACCAAGAAAACGGTCAAGCAGAAGCTGGACAAGCTCAACGATCAGTCCCGCAAGGATGATGTTGTGACCTTTGAGGAGTTGGGCGTTGACCGTATCTTCATCGATGAGGCGCATTACTATAAAAACCTCGCCGCATTTACAAAAATGCGGAATGTGGGCAACATCAGCCAAACCGAGGCCATGAAGTCCAGCGACCTGTATATGAAGTGTCGGTATTTGGACGAGTTGACCGGCGGCAGAGGCGTTGTGTTTGCCACCGGCACGCCCATCTCCAATAGCATGGTGGAGATGTACACCATGCAGAAGTATCTCCAGTACGGAGCGCTGCGCAGGAATGACCTTCTCCACTTCGATGCCTGGGCCTCCACCTTCGGCGAGACGGTGACGGCTATCGAGCTTTCTCCGGAGGGCTATACTTTAATAGGACAAAAAAATTAACTGTCCTAAATTGAAAAAATAC